>Ga0209979_1000427_pt1 | contig 58146 bp, 50 predicted proteins | sample AnhtaG_FD_183114 | JGI IMG/M metagenome (GOLD analysis project Ga0209979, IMG submission 183114) | Deep subsurface microbial communities from Anholt, Denmark to uncover new lineages of life (NeLLi) - Anholt_01485 metaG (SPAdes) (version 2) | ecosystem: Environmental > Aquatic > Marine > Oceanic... | reverse complement strand
TGTGTCAGATTCGTTAAAATCCGTGGTTAATATCTCTTTGCGTCTTTTGTGCCTTTTCGCGGCTAAACAAAATCCACGTTAATCCGCGAAATCCGCGATTAAATATTATTGAATTCTCTGAGTTCTCTGTGTCCTCTGTGGCTTATCAATTTCGACCAAATCTGCGGGTAGTTTTTAGAAAATTTAGATTTTTCTAAAAATTTTTTTACTCCTTTTCTGACATCGAGTTACGAGAATCGGGAATCGAGAATCGAGTACTTTTTTCGACTCAAACGCGCAGGTTCGCCCAATAGTAGAGAGACAATACAATTTGAAATTTGAGATTTGAGATTTGAAATTCACTTCGCCAATTAACCATTAACCAACTTGTGCCCGCGAAAGCTGGTATAGTCTTGGAGCGAAACGGAAAACCCTTAGGAGAATTACCAATCATGAGCATCGAGAATCCAACTTTAGTTCACTTTAGGCACTTTAGCTCACTCTTCACTAACTTGCCCTCTACATCTGTAGAGAACGCTCTACAAATCGACCCTTTTTATGCAAAACAAAGCCAATTTTCTGGATGCCCTAATGAACGTAAGTTCTGTTTTAACAAAGGATTATGAAAATGAACCACTTCGCAGACGCGGGGAAAACAAACCCAATCAAAGCCAATTTCAAACCCGGCGCATCAAAGTCCCAGATGGCATGGTCGCCGACCTGAACCCAAACTAACCTTTGACTTAACCGGCGCGGTCAGTTAATCTTCGGCGACTATGAGAAGATTGCTAACGTCGTGTTTTGGTCTTGGCCGGCTGCCCGTTGCTCCGGGGACGTGGGGCTCGCTGCCGCCGGCGGTTATATTTGCCCTGATGTGGCACTTCGAGGCGCCGGCTGTCCTGATTTCAATCGTAATGGCGGCCTTAGCTTTGGCTGGTTCTGCTGTTTGTGTCAAATTTGCCCCCGCTGCAATCGCGGCGACCGGCAAGGCCGACCCACGAGAAGTTGTTGCCGACGAATTTGCCGGCCAGGCGGTTACATTTTTAGCCATTCCATTTTTAATCGCAGGCGCAATCTCTACCAAGCAAATCTGCGTCACCACTGTCCTCGGCTTTTTGCTCTTTAGATTATTTGACATCGTCAAGCCCTGGCCAATACGTAAAGTCGAGAAGCTGCCCAGGGGCTGGGGGATTCTTGCCGACGATTTATTAGCGGGTATCTATGCAGCGATAGTTTTGCTGCTTTGCTTCTGGCTGTGGATTGCTAAGTCCGGCGCTTAGTTCAGGGAACAAAGATGGCAGCAGAATATTGCATTGAAGTTTGCAGGAGATTGGAGGAAAAGTTTCGCAGCTCCGCCTTACATAGGCCAATGCAAGTTGGGCGTTATGATGCGGGTGATGAGCTTGTTTACGATGTTACGGCAGTTGCCCAACCGGTTACGGCACGAGTACACCTTGTTGTTGAGAAATTTGTAGGTGGGGGCTTTGCAGGACAGGTGTACCAGGTTAAGGTGTTGGAAATTGAGCCGGGGAATAAACCGATAGGCGGGATTGAGCCTGACGGCGTTTATGCGATGAAGATTCTTATTCCGCCATCGGGTTTCTCTCGGCTGTTTCGTAACATCCTGTATTGGATTGGTTTCCAGGGACCTTTTCAGCTTCAAACCAATCCTGCAGCGGCGAGGGCAGGGGCGCTCTGGCAGAAATTTATCCGGCGGGGGGCAAAGATTCGATTCGGCGACGAAAGGACGGTTGCAGATATCTATGCAACGTTCGTGGACAACAAACTGGGCAGTTGTGGGGAGTTGAGTGAATGGGTTGATGGGCGTACGTGGCAGTTGGAGGTCGATGACCACCTTGATTCGCTGAAGCGATGGAGACGGGGCAGGAAAGTAGATGCTGACAGGCTCGGCTCGCCGGAGTATCGAGCCAAGCGTGAATTTATGGGTGAATTGGTTCGGCTTCTGCACGATATGGGAGGGTATGAGTTTGCCCGGCAGTATGAGTGGTCGACATGTAAGAGTCAGCCGAACTGCCTGAAACGCAGAGATACTGAGGATAATCCATCTGGTAGACTGGTAGCGGTCGATTTCAGAGCAGGTCTGGCTTTGTTGCCTTTTTTGCCGATGAGTCCGGGGGATTTCAAGCTGATAGTCAAGGGGCTTATGCGCGGCTCCCTGGTGCAGTTTGACCGAGGCAGTGTCAGCAGGCTGGAGCGATTTGCTGAGGCGAACAGCGATGAGTTTAGCGATATGCACCAAATGCTGGAGGAGTTGAAAGCGGCTGAGTATCTGTATCGGGATTCAATTCCGGATATTACGCACAATCACGCTCGGCTGCTTTACAGCCCGCGCCTGTGGTTGACGATGCTCGACAGTGCGGTAACCGGCTGGAAAGTACGCAATCTTGTTGATGAGCGGCACGAGCAGAAACTGCGGAGCAGCAGGACTTCGACGCTGCTATTTTTCGTCGTTGGGCTGATACCATTTTTGGGCCGATTGGTTCGGCGGATTTGGGCCCGGCCTGACTGGCGCAAGCACTATCAGGCAATGCTGACAAGCTGGGATTATCTGCGAAGAGCGGTTCAGGCCAGGATTGCTGAGAAGGTTATTGTATGGCACAGGGCAGGACGGGTCGATGGTGAACGTGCCCTGAGGGTAACGGGCTCTTTCTGGCGATTCTTAGGCCATTTACCCTTGTCGATTCTGTTTGTTTGGTTACACAGGTTTTCGACCGATTGGGATTATGCAAAAGAGCGGTTGGTTTATATATTTGTCCGGCCGGTCAGGCTGTACTTTAACACACATTTGCGGGAGCAATGGCTCCGCGATATGGTGATGGAGGGACAGAAAAAGCATATACTTAGCAACGAAGATGCTGGTGTCATCCTTTCGCAGGTTAATGAGCCGTTTATACAGAAATATCTAAAGAGCTTAGCAGTACATATTTGTACATTGCCGGTAACGCAGATTGTTTCTGTGACGGTGGCATGGATTTACGCACGAATGCACCCAGAGCTTTCCGCAGCCCAGACTGCTGTGGCGGTGGCGGCGATTCTGGTACTGTTCCAGATCACGCCTGTTTCACCCGGGTCGCTGGTTCGTGGGTTTTATGTTTTATATCTGGTCATCAGAGAGCGGAATTTCAAGGACTACAATATCGCGGTGTTCCTGGGATTTTTCAAGTATATTGGTTACCTGGCGTTTCCGATTCAAATGACGCATCGCTATCCAGCGCTGGCACGGTTTATGGCCGCTCACTGGGCAACGGAAATCGTCCATATTGTTCCAGTATTTGGTGAAAGCGGAGCGCTTCTGGAGCATTGGGTATTCTGCCTGTTCTATAACTGGCCATTGACCATACGCCGTCGAATGCGAAAACGCGCTGAAGTTCGAGAATCGATAAAGCCACGGTATTGGCATGTTGGTTTATGGACTGTTATCGCAGCATTAAGTTTGGGTTCTGTCGATTACAATTACCTTAATAATGTTGGAAATCTCCCGGGTTTCAAAGATATTTGGTTGCTTATGGTGCTCGTACCGCTGGTTTGTGGTGCAGTGGTAACTCTGGGCTGCGGCGGGGCGAGGTTGTGGAAACGCATTGTTGCTGCCACTATCTGCGGTATTGCACTTGGAGTGCTTTATACCGCCGTCTCTGCTATGCTGGTTAAGAGATTGGCCGCTGGTGATATTGCAGCGGCTTGCGTCTGGCGGGTATTCGTGTTCGCTGTTCTGTCAACTGTTGGAGCAATGGCCACAGAGCTAAAGCTGCCTGAGCCGGAGCTTGAAAATCCTGGTTGAAAAACTTAGGTTTTTTGCCTTTTATTGTTATATTTTGGCCTGTTTTGTGTTAGTTTATCTCTTGAAGTAAGCGTGAATTTGTGCGACAATTACGGCTTGATTAAAGTCGTTTTTCGGTAATCATCTTGTCAATGACCTTGATAGAAGGGAGTCAGAAATGAAACCAGAAGTCATATCATCAACACTAAACAGGATGGTAAGTCATAAGCACCTCAGGAAACTATTGGTAAGGAAAATCGATGATTACATCTATAAAAGTATGGTCGATGATGATTCAGAAGATTTGCAGCAAGTGCGGTTAAAAAGATACCAGTTTTTATCGGCAATGCTGCATTGTGTGATTAGAAATATCGACAAGGGCGCCGTTTCAAAAGAAGTTATGAGAAAAATCATAGATGTATTTGTTAAAAATAGTCTTATTCGTGGGGACCAGAGTTACGACCAGGCCGTTGAAAAATTCAAAGAAAAATATGGCGAACCGCCGCCAAGTTTTATCGTGTTCTCTCCTACGCAGAAATGTAACTTAAAGTGCATCGGCTGTTATGCATCTTCAGCAGCAAATACCCCGGCCACGGTGCCTTATCCATTTGTAGATAGAGTAGTCGGTGAGGTCCACGACTCCTGGGGCAGCAGGTTTATGACTATCAGCGGAGGCGAACCCTTTACGTATAACAGCGAAGGTAAAACCCTGCTGGACATCTACCAGAAGTACAACGATATGCTCTTCCTTATATATACCAACGGCACACTTATTAACGAAGAAGTTGCCGAATGTCTTGCAAAATCGGCGAATGTTACGCCCGCAATTTCAGTCGAGGGATTTGAGAAAGAAACCGACCAGAGAAGAGGCGCCGGCACACACAAAAAAATCCTCAAAGCCTTTGAATGTTTGAGACAGGCCGGTGTGCCTTTCGGCATCTCCGTGACAGCAACGAGCAAGAACGCGGATTTGCTGCTGACGGATGAATTTTATGATTTCTATTTCGAAGAACAAGGGGCTTGTTATATGTGGCAATTCCAGATGATGCCCATCGGCAGAGGAAAAGACGAAATGGATTTGATGGTCAATCCCGAAAAGAGGGTCCAGCTCTATAGAAAATGGGAAAAACTGCTCAGCGAAAAGAAATATTGTCTGGCCGATTTCTGGAACAGCGGCGTCCTCGCCAGAGGATGTATCGCCTATGGCAGAAGCGGCGGGTACGCCTATATCGACTGGAATGGCAACGTAACGCCCTGTGCTTTCATTCCTTACTACGTCGATAATATCTACGATTTATACAGCAACGGAAAAACATTGTCAGATGCAATGTTTTCTGATTTTATGAAAAATGGCCGAAAATGGCAGAGGGAATACGGCCTTGATAATTGCAAAAAACCAGGGAACTGGTTAATGCCCTGCTCCATAAGAGACCATTACGAAATTTTCAGAAATTCAGTTTTGCCGAAAGAGGCAAAACCCGAAGACGAAAAAGCCAGAGAAGCTCTGGAATCTGATGAATATTTTGAGGTGTTGAAAAACTATGACGAAAAACTGCAGGGTTTAACTGAAAAAATCTGGGAGAATGAGTATTTGAATGTATAATGAATGCCCAACCGGCTGTACGGCTTTTGAAGTTTGAATGTTCTTAATAAGGCCAGGGCGAAACATTTTCTCCGAAATTATTTTTGGAGGGTTTTTCAATTATGTCAAACTGTTACAGTTCCCTTTGCGACGATTTTTATATCGATATGTACATTAATACCGAGCTTGACCTCCCGACCCAGCGCGACACCATCCTGGCCTTTTTCGAGCGGATACAAAAGGAATTTCCCTCTATGGGCTGCTTCTACCGGCGCGAAAAAAACGAGTACTGCCTGGAGGAAGACCGCGGCGCCGCCCAATACCGCTGGATTACGCTCGAAACAGACCGCATCGGCTCCGGAGTAGTTAATCCCTCAAACTTTGAAAGCGCTTATTGCCAGGATAGACTGGTGCTCGAGCTTGTCCCCTATATGCTCAGCGTGAGTCATCTTGATATCGATTCACTGGATGTTACTTTCGCTATGGATTTCGATTATACAGGCAGTCACGATGAGGTCATCGCCGAGGCGCTATTGGCGCAGAGCGCCTTTAGCTGCCTTCTGGACTTGCCTTCCGCCAGGCCTATCGGCTTTTCACCCGCAGTGGTGGCGGCATTGTCCGACGATTGCCGTACTCAGGCCCGAATCAGCGTAGAGTCAAAAACAAGCGTCATAGAGAGCGGAAAACAAAAGTATAAGTCGGATGAGGCGATAAGTCTTTTCTTTACAATCCGCCAATACCCTTCGAGTACGGAAAAATTTGACGCACTAAAATCTTTTGAACATCAATGTCAACTTGCCGAGAAATTGATGGCTGAAAAAATAGTCCCTAACTTCGTCCAGCCTTTAACTGAGACAATCGCACAAAAACGATTAACGTAGATTTCAGGAAGAATCTTAAAATGGCTATCGAAGCCCCGATAAGTAAGTTCAAAAAGAACGGCCTCAAAATCTATATCGCTGTTTGTATTGCTGTGGCAATTATTTTTGCCTACGATGGCTATCTGAGTAAATATAAGTGGTCAATGCGTTATAACTTTTATAAAAAGCATGTGGTTGATAATGATGGTAAGCCTACCTCCACAATGAATTTTAATCGAAAGTCGCCGCCGGTCTTTATCGGTGCCGCAGTGCTTTTAGGTGCATATCTGTTTGCAATAAAGAACAGGAAGATTGTCGCCGGCGAAAATGAGCTTATCATCAGCAATAAGGAAAGAATTGCTTACGATTCCATACAAAAAATAGACAAAACCTATTTTCGCTCCAGGACCAAACGTAAGTTTGTTGGTGACCAATCTGGGAATGTACAAGAAACCCGCTCTGCTCCCGAGGGTTATTTTATTATCACGTACAAGGATAATAGCGGCAGGGAAGTCAAACGCAAACTGAGCAGCAGAACATACGATAATTTAGCAGCCGTTCTGGATGAGCTCGTGGCAAAAATCAGTTGAAAATTATCACAATAATATCTAAAATTTAATCGGTTGACCGCAATGGATTACTCTGATAATCTGTTGCGGTTTATCTTTGGGAACGCATTAAAGGGTCTCAGGGAAGTGAGCATAAATGAATTCTTGTGTTGTCGGATTACAGTGGGGTGATGAGGGCAAAGGCAAGGTTGTTGATATTCTCGCCGAGCACAGCGATATCGTCGTCCGATACAGCGGCGGTGCCAACGCCGGCCACACCGTTGTCGTAGGTGACAACAGGTTTGCTCTGCACCTTTTGCCCAGCGGTTCGGTTCGGCCGAATATTATCTGCGTAATCACAAATGCCGTAGTCGTTGACCCCGACACACTTATAAAGGAAATCGATAAACTGGCCCAAAAAAATATTACGCTAAACAACCGTCTCTTTATAAGTGAGAACGCCCACGTCGTCCTGGATTATCATAAAAAAGAGGACCAATTACGCGAAGAATCACTCGGCAAAAACAAACTCGGCACCACTGTTCGAGGCATCGGCCCTTGTTATGCGGATAAGGTCGGCAGAAGCCATAGCGTCCGTATGGCCGATTTAAGAGACCTCGAAAAGCTCAAAGCCAAGCTGCAAACCATCGTGGACTATAAAAACAAAATCTTTGCCGCCCTTTATAACGCAGAGCCGATAAGTGCCGCTCCTCTCTTGGAAAAGTGTAAATCTTATGCCGACAAGCTCCTGCCCTTTATCACTGACACAACCGAATTTCTGCACAAGTCAATTGCGGACGGCAAATCAATCCTGTTCGAAGGCGCCCAGGGTACACTGCTGGACCTGGACCACGGCACTTTCCCGTTTGTAACCAGCTCGAACTCAAGTGGGCTTGGTATGCCGGCCGGCTCCGGCGTGCCTGCCAAAATAGTCGATAAATTCATCGGCGTGGCCAAGGCATACACAACAAGGGTCGGCGCCGGCCCATTCCCTACCGAGCAGGACAACGAAATCGGCCAGTACATCCGTGACAAAGGGCACGAATACGGCACCACCACCGGCCGGCCCCGCCGATGCGGCTGGTTCGACGCCGTAGCCGTATCCTACGCCGTAACCATTAGTGCTGTCGATTCCATAGCATTAATGCATCTCGACACACTCGCCGGCTTGAAAGAAATAAAAATTTGCAGGGCGTACAAAATCAACGGAAAAGAAAAAACCTTCTTCCCCGCAAATGCAGCCAGGCTCTCACAGGCGAGTCCCATTTACGAAACCGTCCCCGGCTGGGACGAGGACATAATCGAAGTAAACGATTTTCACGATTTGCCTTTGAACGCCCAAAAGTTTATCGTCCTTATCGAGGAAATGACCGGCAAACCGGTCACAATCATTGGCGTCGGACCAAAACGAAATCAGACAATATTTAGATAGTTCTCGAACTGTACGAATTGGAAAAGAGCTTCGAAGAAAAACTGAAAAAAACCGCCGAGCGTCTCGGCCTGACGCCCGAACAAGTTCCCCGTCATATCGCCATAATTATGGACGGCAACGGCCGGTGGGCACAGAAAAAAGGCCTGCACCGAGTCGAGGGACATCGTCAGGGCGCAAAAACGGTCGAAAAAATAGCTCAATATTGCGTGGATTTTGGCGTCGAATCTCTGACTTTATATTCCTTCAGTATAGAAAACTGGAGAAGACCCAAAGCAGAGGTCAGCTCCCTAATGTACCTGTACACTCGATACCTTGTCGAGATTCGTCCTACACTGATGAAAAACGATGTAAAACTAATTCATCTCGGCCGATTAGACGGACTGCCTCCGGCGGTACAAAAGGAACTTGCAAAAACCATAGAAATCACCGCCGGCAATACCGGTATGATACTTGCCCTGGCACTGAACTACGGCAGCAGAACCGAGATCGCAGATGCTGCAAAAAAAATCGCACAAGAATACAAAAGTGGCAAACTCCCCCTCAAAGATATCGACGAACAGTGCGTAAGCCGGCATCTATACACCGCCGGCCTTGCCGAACCCGACCTTTTGATACGCACCGCAAATGAAATGAGGGTCAGCAACTTTCTGCTCTGGCAAATTTCATACAGCGAATTCTACGTCACAAAAACCCTTTGGCCGGATTTCAGAAAAGCAGCTCTGGAAAAAGCAATACTGGCCTACGCAAAACGAAACCGACGTTTTGGCACTATCAAAATGAGTTTGTAAACTATGAACTACGAGCTCACAACTATAAACTAAATTATGCTCAAATACAGATTGCTTTTCGGAACATTGATGACGATATTCTTTACCGCCGTCGTCGTTTTCGACGGCTGGCTGGATGGCTCGTTAACCGCTTCAGCAGCCGACGATAAGGCGGTGCAGGGAACGATTCTTTGTGTTCTTGTTGCCGCAATAATGATCCCGGCTCAGCTCGAGCTCTCAAAACTTGCCGCAGCAAAAAAGCTGAAGATTTTCACCCCTGTTTCAATCATTGCTTCGATTCTTTTTGCAGGCAGTTGGTATTGGCCGCAGCTTATAGAAATTCCGCCGCAAGTTTATCTATTTTTCCTCTCCGCCTTTGTGCTGTTGGCGCTGCTTTTATACCAATATATACGTTATGGGACTTCGGCGGTGTTCGCTAATTGTGGAGCAAATTATTTTTCTATCGTCTATCTGGGGATTTTAAGCGGTTTTGTGCTCGCCATCCGTCTCGACTTTGGTCTATGGCCGCTGCTTATGTTTGTTTTTGTCGTAAAGTCCTCTGATATAGGGGCTTACGCAATTGGGGCCTCGTTTGGCAGGCACAAATTTTCGCCCAAAATCAGCCCCTCAAAGACCTGGGAAGGTATGGCCGGCGCCGTCGCAACGGCAACAATAGTTGCTATTCTTTTTGCCGTAAGTTGTGATATAATTACAATGGCGTGGTGGTTGGCGGCAATCTTTGGCTTTTGTTTTGCCTTTATAGCCCAGGCCGGCGATTTGGCCGAGTCTATGATAAAGCGAGACGCCGAGCAAAAGGATTCAGCAAGCAATGTACCGGGCTTCGGCGGAATATTGGACATTATTGATTCGCCGCTGCTCGCAGCGCCGTTTGCTTACTTGTTCTTTATGTTCGGCTCTTGATAGAGAAAAACTTTGGAAGTTACCATACAATTAGATTCAGCTCACAGGCAGCTTGAATTGTTCGGCCCTGCCGACAGTCACCTTCGTCTTTTGCGCCAATCCCTCGGCGTCCAAATCACCGCCCGCCAGGCCAATTTAATAATCACCGGCAAGGAAAAAAGTGTAAACAAGGCCGCTGAGATTATCGACAGAATGCAAAAACACCTTATCAAGCGCCGCTCGCTCACCCCTGCAGATGTAACTGCTTTTATTGCTCGAGACGGTTCATCCATAACTGCTGAGACCTGCGACGCCATTAGCGTCTATTCCCACAAAAAGATTATCGAACCATCCACCAAGGGACAGCTAAAGTACGTCGAAGCAATGTTGGCCAACGACCTTATCTTTTGTATAGGACCAGCCGGAACAGGCAAAACATACCTGGCCGTCGCAGTGGCGGTCTCAATGCTAAAGAAAAAGCAAATCAGGAGAATAGTCCTTGCCCGCCCCGCTGTGGAGGCAGGTGAAAAACTCGGCTTCCTGCCGGGCGATATACAGGCAAAGGTAAATCCATATCTTCGCCCACTCTTTGACGCCCTCGAAGATATGATGGATTTCGCCCAGATGAAAAAATTTATGGAGCTGGATATTATCGAAATTATTCCGCTTGCCTTTATGCGTGGCCGAACATTAAACGAAGCCGTCATCATTTGTGACGAAGCCCAGAATACCTCGCCCCTGCAGATGCTAATGGTCTTGACAAGATTGGGCCACGGCTCCAAAATGATTATAAACGGCGACATAACGCAAATTGACCTGGAAACAGGCCAGAAAAGCGGGATGGTCGAAGCGATTACAACGCTGCGGCGAATCAAAGGTATAGCTTCTGTGGAATTGACCCGGAGAGACATCGTACGACATCGATTGGTTCAAAATATCGTGTGGGCCTACAGAAAAAAGGAAAACGCCAAAAGGTAAAAAGCAAAGCGAAAAATAGAGTTACTTTTTTCGTTGCCCTAAATGGTGATAGCAGAGTAAACAAATGTGGTTTTTTAAAAAAACAAGTCCGCGGCGAAACCAGGTGCGCAGGAGTATGGCTGCCGAGCGACTCTCGCAAATAAGCCGGTTCGCCACCACCGAGCGTTTAATCTCAGCCCTGCTGTGGCTCCTTTTCGTCGTCCTCTGTATCCCCATCATATCATTAGAACTAATAAAGCAAGCCGACTATCCTGGCCTGGTGTCAAAAGCTCTTATAGTGGTCCTGATTTCGCTGGGTGCGGCTTTCTATATCCATCACTACCAGGGCCGAATTATAAAAAACCACGCCAGGGCTCTGGCATTGGTCGGCCTGTTTATCTTGTTGTTAATCATAGCCAAACTTGGAGCATTCGTGGCCACCGGGACCGCCGTCACAGCAGCCATCATTTTGGTAATCGCTTATGACCAGCGCTTTGCGATAGGTATGAGTATATTCTATTGTCTCTTTGCCTGTTTCGCTGCAGAACCGAAAACGGATATTGACCTGTTTTTCCTGTTTCTGATAATGGCCGCCGGCGCTATTACTTGTTGTTTCTTCTTGAGAGAAATCCGGACAAGAATGAAATTGCTTGAGGTAAGCGCCATCGCAGCGGTAATAGTGTTCCTAACAGCGCTCGCTTTGGGCTTTTTGGTCCCAAAGCACTGGACCGATGTTTTTCCCAACGCCGGCTTGCACGCACTTGCTGCCTTTGTGGTTGGAGTACTCATCCAGAGTCTGCTTCCGCTTATCGAAAAAGCATTTCGCATAGCAACGAGTATGACGCTCCTGGACCATAGCGATGCGAATCAGCCGTTGTTGAAAAGACTTGCTATGGAAGCACCCGGCACATTCAGCCATAGTCTGTTAATAGGTTCTATCGCCGAGGCCGCCGCCGAGGCAATCAGCCGCAACGGCCTTTTGTGCAGGGTCGGCGCTTACTACCATGATATCGGAAAAACCAATAAGCCCGGCTATTTCATCGAAAACGAGATGGGCTCGACCAGTCGCCACAAGGAGCTCTCGCCTGCAATGAGTCAATTGATTATCGTAGGCCACGTCAAAGATGGGATAGAAATGGCCAGGGAATATGGCCTGCCCGTTGTGCTTCGGCAGTTTATCGAAACACACCACGGCACGACACTGGTCGAATATTTTTACAATGAGGCCAAAAAACTCAAAACTAAAGACTCAAAACTCAAGGGCGTTGCTCCGCCTTCTGAAAGTGAATTTAGATACACCGGCCCAAAGCCGCGAACAAAGGAAGCCGCCATTGTAATGTTGGCCGACACCGTAGAAAGCGCCGTCAGGTCTCTGACCGAAGCAACCCCAACAAGAATAGAAGCAGTCGTGCACAATATGTCTATGAAACGTCTGCAGGACGGACAATTCGACGAATGCGACCTCTCTCTGAGGGAATTAAGTCAGATAGAGGCAAGTATATCAAAAACCCTTGCGGCACACTATCATGGCAGAATGGCATATCCCAAAGCACCGGACGTACCCGAACCAGCATCGGCTGAAAATGGAAAAAGCAAACGAGATTCCAAATCTCAAACCAATAGTAAATAGAAAATAGTAAATGGCAGAAGTGGTCGTGCAAATCGCCAAAAGTTTCAAAGACATAGACGTTTGCCTCCCTAAGCTTGAAAAATTAGTCAAGGCCGTCTGCAATCGTTTTACGAGATGCAAGATGCGGGACACAAGATACGAGATTAGTATCGCAATAGTTGACGGCGCCGAAATCTGCAAAGTAAACAAGCAGTTTCTGAATCGCAAAACCGCCGCCGATTGTTTGAGTTTCGACTTATCCGATGACGACACCGAGGGCGCCCCTAAATCATTCGAGCTGGTCGTCAACGCCGAAATCGCCGTTAAAGAAGCAAATTTACGAGGCCATTCAAGCGAAGCTGAATTGGCACTTTACATAACACACGGCCTGCTGCACAACCTCGGATTCGACGATTCCACACAGGCACAGGCCAAAAAAATGCATCATACCGAAGACGAAATTTTACAACAACTTGGTTACGGCCTGGTATATAATAAAAATCGCGGATAGCCGATAGCAGATAGCGGATAGAAACCGAAGCCGGATGCGAAGGTTCCGCTCTGGCGAAAAAAACTAAACGCTGTATGCTATACGCTAAACGTTATATTGAAAGGGTTTGGAAAAAGTGGGCTACGTTGTTTGGGCGGTGTTGTTGATTTGTCTTCTTGCCGGCGGTACATTGTTCTTTTCCGTCAATACCGTTGCTTTGCGAATATTTTCACGCGTCAAATTACAGGACGCATTCAAAGCGGCAAACAAAGAAGACCTTACCGACAGTCTCGCAGAAAACGCCGAAAAGCTGGTTTTGGCGTGCTCTCTATATCGGCTCATCGCCAATTGCTGCATATTGCTGTTGCTGCTGGCTGCTTTCGCAGCCGCACGCACGGGAAATCCGCAAATTACCGATTATCTCCTCGCATTTATTATTGCAGCGGCAATATTTTCGATATTCAGCGTGGCAATACCTCACGCCTGGGCAAAGTATGCCGGCGAAAAAATCCTGAGCCGAACATACAAACTGCTGATGCTCTTTTCAATCCTTGCCTGGCCGATTCTTTACGTCTGGAAATTTACTGACGGCTTTGTAAAACGCCTGACCGGCATACCCGAAACTACGCCCGAAGAGCGGCAGGAAGAAAAGCAGGAAGAATTCCTGACCGGCCTTGAGCAGCGCAGAACCGAAGGCGTACTCGATGAAGAAGAGCAGGAGATGATTGAAAACGTACTGGAGTTAAGCGATACCGCTGCCGACGAAATTATGACCCCTCGCACCGATATTGTAGCTGTTGAGGTCAACTCCGATTTGAATACTATTCTGGAAACTATCAATACCGCCGGCCATACCCGAGTCCCGGTCTACGAAGAAAATATAGACAAGATAATCGGCCTTATTTACGCCAAGGACCTGCTGACTGAAATCGGCAAAAACCCGGCGGATTTCAAACTTCGCGACAAAATAAGAGACGCCTATTTTGTCCCTGAAACAAAACCGCTCAGAACCCTGCTCCACGAGTTCCAATCGCGAAAATTGCATATAGCCGTAGTGCTCGATGAATATGGCGGAACAGCCGGTATCGTTACATTAGAGGATATCATTGAGGAGCTTGTGGGCGAAATAACCGATGAATACGAAGAAACACCGCCCGAACCGATAAAGAAAATAGACCGGAACACTATTGAGGCCGACGCCAGAACATACGTCGATGACCTCAATGACCAGTTCGATTTGAATCTGCCGGAAGACGAAGATTACGACACCATAGGCGGCTTTGTCTTTTCGCACTTAGGCTATGTTCCCAAAACCGGCGAGAGCTTCGATTACGAAAATCTAAAATTTACCATTACCTCCGCCGAGGCCAGAAGAATAAAACGCATCAGAATTCAGAAAAGCACTGAACAATAGACGACACAAAAAGATTAACCACAGAGACAAGTGCATAAATCATATATGTACACAAGGCATAAGTCCAAAAGTCGCTTTTGCTCCTATGCCTGGGAGCATGTTGTTTTGTTTACGCAATACGCAATACGATATACGCAATACGAGATATGTTGACCAAGGACCTGGCTATTTGCATACGCGCTCTCGATTATTCCGAGACATCCCAGATAGTAACATTTTTTACCAGGGCAGCCGGCAAAATCAGCGCCATCGCCAAGGGCTCGAAACGGCCCAAATCAGCATTCGACGGCACCATCGAAATGTTCTCTTTCGGCAAAATTGTTTTCTCTGATTCAAACAAAGAAACACTTGCCGTCCTCACCGAGTTCGAGCAGCAGCCCGGCTTTACACATCTGCGCGACAACCTTTTCGCTTTGAACTGTTGTCTCTTTGGTACTGAACTGCTGAGCAATTTGACAAATGATTACGACCCGCACCCGGAGCTTTTCGACAGCTTTTTGCAGTTTTTAGAAAACGCCAACGAGAGACGAGAGACGAAGGACGAGGGACGAAGGACGCTGGCATTGCTGATAGTATTTCAATTGACTCTGCTGAAAGAAATCGGCCTGATGCCTGTCCTCAATGCCTGCGTAAACTGCAAAAACAATTTTTCCACGGATTGGCCTCAAAGTTATTTCAGCAGTTCGGCCAATGGCCTGATTTGCAGAGATTGTGAGGCGAGTTTTCCGGACAAAGTTAGACTGACCGGAAACGCTGCAAATTGTCTGACAAATTTGAAAATGATTGCCGAATCAGATGAAAAAACGCTGAATGAAATTGAGAAGGTTTTAATTTACCACTTCACCGAGCTTCTCCACCGCCCGCCCAAAATGGCAAAGCACATAACTCGTGGCTCGTGATTCTTTGTGCAGGGAACAAAGCTTGAATGTCTCATAAAGGAAGGCCACCACCATCCCTTGAATTCCTAACCGCGAATTTGTGATATAGCCTGCCGCAAAGAAGGCAAATCTTTTTGCAGGATTTGCCAGACAATCTGAAGGTCTATACCGAAATATTCATGGACTATCCGGTGCCGCAGCCCTACGACTTTGTGCCACTCTATCTGCGAATGACTATCTTTGAAGTCAGCCGGCAGTCGATTCGAAGCTTCTCCTATAATCTCAAGGTTCCTAACTACCGCATCTACGGACTTGCGGTCCTTTGAAAAAACATCAAACGACATACCGCTTATATATTGCTCGATTCTGTCGATCGCTTCACAAATATCGTCCAGCAATAAATCAACGGGTCTTTTAGACATAAATCAGTTCCGGCTCGATGAATTTCATCGCTTTGGCAGTAACAGCTCGTATCGACACCAGGTCAACAGATGTCCCAAGCAGTTTCTCAAATCTTTCTGCGAGGGTTACAAACTCCAGGCCTATAGAGGGGTCGACCTCGACAAGGATATCCACATCACTGTCCGGCCTCTGTTCGCCTCTGGCATACGACCCGAATAGCGCCAGCCTGCTGACCTTAAACTGTCTCTGCAGTTCTGGTTTGTCTTTAGCAAGCGATTTGAGGATTTCTTCTTTTGTTATCACAATAATTAGGTACCTGTATACTTGTGTAAAATACCGATTATTTCGTATTATAGGGCTCTTACCACGGCTGTCAATCGTTTACTATACAGAATCTGGGATGAAATGCGAGAGCCGGACATCGACAACTGCAGTGTTTTGGCGGATGTGTGTTTGCTAATGTGGTCTCGAAAATTGGAAGTTGAAAGGTGCCTAAAATGGCAAAGCATATCCTGAAAACCTGAACGTTTCTGCCGCAGTGAAACTCCGTTTAGCGTTGCAATTGGCTGATGTACTCTTTAACTCGTGGGTCGGCAAGGAACGCGAGAGTTATTATCCCCACGACTACGCTAATCCAGCCGACAAGTGTCAATATCGCAATGATCTCGAGGATTGCAATGGTCTTTAACTCCGATGGGCGTGTTGGGCGAGACTTCAACAAATTGCTTGCTGAGATGATCTCTACAATACCAAGGGGAATCATAATAATGGGGAGCAGAAGCCAACAAAACACTATTCCCGCAAGTATGTTGCAAACGCCTGCCCCGATTCGCATTCCGCCAATCGCCGTGATTTTACCGGGTTTAGTAAGCACCGTGTCGGGGGTTGCAGGAGGGCTCCCTGACTGCGCAGCAATTTCTTGGGGTTCGTCGCGCAACTTTTTGTTACAATCCTCGCAAACAATACGCCCTTTATATACAAAGGCCTGTTCGAGTTTTCCTATCGCTCTGGCACAGTTTTCGCAGACTTCATTTTCCATATATAAACCTTTCCAGAGTTCATGCACTTCGACAAAGCAATTAAAGTATAAATCACGCAGAACTTTCTGTCAAACTCTATTTTTAGCGCCAGTATACTTATACACGCCTCGCGAATTTACTGGTCTGCCTCTCCAAAATGGCAAAGTATATTTTAGGAACCTGGTCATTGCGAGTCCTTTTGAGTAAATGTGGTTGCTATAAACAACACTAAAGCCCCCAGAAACCAGAGAATCATAAAAGATACTATCAGGCATTCAACGCCGAAGGCATTGCCTTTCAATTCGGACTCGTAACGCACAGGTACATAAAAGATTAAGAACAGGCACAACAAACTCCAGCCGGCAAGTGAAAGCCAGAGAATCGTTGACCTTGTTATTCTTAAGCGTTTGCGCTTATGAGGTAAAGGTTTCAGAGTTTGGGGTTTGGATACGTCAAGGGCCTGCTCGATTTTAACCGGGCCGCCCTGGAATCCTGGGAATTCCAGTAATTCTTCAAGTTTTTGGGGTTCTGCGCGCAGCTTTTTGTCGCATTTCTCGCAAACAACACGGCCTTGATATACAAAGGCCTGGTCAAGAATACCTATGATTCCGCCGCAGTTTTTGCAGATTTCATCTTCCATAGTTCTTATCAAGCTCCATCCTTATCGTCGGCGTACTTATTCACGCCTTACGAATTTACTGCTCGGCCTGCTCAAACAGCTCGGACTGTTCGGAGCCGCGTTGCTTTTTATGGAACTTGAGCCCTAAATGCCGGCAGGCCGCCTGGGTAACCTCTCTGCCACGCTTGGTTCGACGTAAAAAACCTATTTGCAAAAGATACGGCTCGACCACATCTTCAAGCGTGTCCCTCTCCTCGCCGAGTGTCGCCGCAATCGCATCAATACCAGCCGGCCCCCCATCATAGACGTTTACCAACGCACGCAGAACAGCTCTGTCTAACTCGTCCAATCCCAACGAGTCAATCTGCTCCATCTTAAGAGCGCTTTCAACAATACCAGTACTGAGTACCCCTGTGCCTTTCACTTGCGCATAGTCCCGCACTCGTTTTAACAATCGATTCGCAACTCGAGGCGTACCGCGGGACCGACTCGCAATCAATTCCAGCGTCCCATCCTCGCTCTGTAATTGCAACAGCTCTGCCGACCTGCCCAGAATCGCCGTCAGCTCTTCGCTGCTATAAAAGTTCAGATGATACAGCATCCCGAACCGGCTGCGAAGTGGAGCGCTCAAGAGGCCCGCCCGTGTCGTCGCACCAACCAGAGTAAAACGCTTCAGCGGAAAATTTATCGTCTTTGCGTGCAGGCCGCTGTCAACGGTAAAGTCAACCTTGAACTCTTCCATCGCCGGATAAATAAACTCTTCGACCGGCGTGCTGAGCCGGTGAACCTCGTCAATGAAAAGTACATCGCCGGTGTTTATATTGCTCAAAAGCCCCATCACGTCACCCTGCTTTACCATAGCCGGCCCCGATGAGCACCGAATATTGGCCCCCATCTCGTTTGCCACAACATTAGCCAGCGTTGTTTTGCCAAGACCGGGCGGACCGTAAAACAAAATATGCTCCAGCGGCTCACCCCTCTGCTTCGCCGCGGTTATGGCAATTGCAAGTTTTTCCCTGACGTTGCACTGCCCTACGCATTCGTCCAGACGCTTCGGCCGAAGAGAAACGTTAAAAATTTCCTCCTGCTCGTTTAGTGACCGTCTGCTTATGATTCTACCTATCGCCATACAAATCAATTGTCAATTGTCAATCGTCAATCGTCAATTGCCTCAGACCTCTACTCCCTGCTTTAACCTGTACACTAAAGGCACAAGCGCCTCAGCCGAATTTATATCAGGGTGCTTCTCACAGGCCAGTTCAATCAGTTCCATCGCCTCGCTTCGTCTTTCACCCCAGGCGATAAGAATTTCCAGCGCCTCAACCTGGAACGGCCTAAATCTCGCCTCCGCCGGCCTGCCCGGTTCAGCTCCAACTGCGAAGGTTTGTAACTTGCCCTTTAGCTCGGCAATAATTTGCTGAGCCGTCCGCTTGCCCACTTCCGGCAGTGACATCAATGTCTTATCATCCCCATCCTCTATCGCCGCGGCTATGGTTGCTATAGGAATGCTCAGCGCCCGTAGGCCCTTTTTTATACCTATCCCTTTGACGCTGATAAATTTAGTGAAAAAATCCCTTTCGCTTGCATTCAAAAAGCCAACCATCCTTGGTATCAGATTGCCGCCGCCCGGCGTACCCTCATAATATTCCATAGTGCAAAGTGTAATATCTGTGCCGAGCTTGTCTGATAGCGCATTTACACAGTAGCTCGCTAACATTACTTCATACCCGACCGCCCCGACCTGCACCAGCGCACTGTCGGTATCGAGCTTGACAAGTTTTCCTTCGACTCTCGCTATCATATAGCCTCGTCATTAATAATCTGCTAACCAGAGGTGGCAATCTCATCTCTATTTACCACCCGGCTCCACTGGGCTTCTTTATAAATAATCAAGGTAACATCAATACGTAAAATCATCAAGCGAAAATATCTATATTTTCTTTGATGGCCGTGCCGCTCTCTCCAAATCGCCATTCGTAAATAGTAAATCGAACTGCCCGCCCCCCCCACTGTCATCCCGACCGAAGCGGAGGGATCTGGCCACCGGACTAATTCATAATTCAAAATTCCTTGTTTGATATTCCTTCAGTCATCTCTTGCTTGCCCCGTACCTTTCGTTTTCTGCTATCTTACTATATGTCTAATATCCTGATTACCCGATACCCTTATTGTCTTTTCAAAGCCAATATATACTTGCAGAAGCCCGGAATATTCTCTTATTATAAGCTCAGACTTAGCAGAAAATCCGGTAAAGGGCGACTATGGCAAAAATAACCTTCAGTCTTGAGGAACTTTTAGAAATCCTGATTTCCAACAAACTTTTACCTTCAGAGATTATACGTTCAAAAGTCGAAGGCGAGAGAATCCATTTCATCATAAGGACTAACTTGTTTATTTTACCATACATTCCTGCTTCGTTAAGATTCTTTAGTTTCAACGATAACAATGCAATATTTGAACTCACCCTTGTCAGTAAGCATCTGTACAATGTGATGAAACGGCTTGAAAGTTCATTTCAGCGTAAAATGCCGGCTTATATGACATTTGAATATCCGAAAATTTTTGTTGATGTTGAAAACTTCCTCAAAGAAAAGAACATTAGAGGTGTTCGGGTGAAGGATATATTTTTTAAGCAAGGTGAGTTTACGATTGATACTGGTAAAATATGAACCTTATCTTACCGATTTTTCTCAGCTTTTTTCTAAATTCATCTCACAATCACGACACCATTTTACCGAATGCCTGTCTGAATTCAGCAGAAAAAATGTGTGGCCAGCAAGAACGCCCACACCCAAAGCTCCAAGCCAGCCCCGCATAAAAATGTGAGGGCTTTCAATAATATACATAATTCGGAGCAGGTCAAGAAAAAAATGCACATCGGACTGTCACGATTTGCTAATCCTTATCCCGTAAACCTTGTTCGTCTGTGGCCCAACTAATTTACTATTGACAGGCTTACTGGGCAGGACTCTAATACTTTAGAAGAAATGGGAGCGACAGAGAATAAGGCCTTTGGTTCGCCTGTCGGGCAGTTATGTTAACAGAGATGGCCCAATGAAAAAGATAACGGCCATATTAGCAGGTTGTATAGTACTAACTATAGGGATATTTTTAATTTTTAATAATCCATCAGATAAGAACAAGCCGACCTCAGAATCTATTCCATCTGAGACAACATCTACAGCGGCAGTTCCAGCAGGCAAGTCGGGACGGTCGCCGGACAGAACGCCATCAAAGCTAACAGCTCCTGATGATGCTTCTATAACGAAGGAGCAATTCGAGCAATTATCACGAGAAGAACAGGGCAAAATAGTAGAAGAATTTGTATCCGAATTTTGGAAAGCCGAATTAGCCGTATCAGAGCAGGCAATTCCGGAAAGAAAATACCTGTCTCTTGACGTTTTCAGTAGTCCATATATGCAGACCATAAATGAACGTGAATTCTGGCAGTTATCACCAGAGGACCGGGAAACAGCGATAGTTGAAGTTATGGATTCCTGCCGTCAGTATCGTATTCATATTAAAGATGTTATTGCGCAAGCGCAGGCGTGTATTTCTAATAATGATTATGCCAGAGCAGAAGCATATCTCATATCCGGCTTAGAAAGAGGAAGAGCATTAAGTGCAAATAAAGAGGGCCTGCTTATTACTCGCCTGGTGGGAATCGCGTGTCAAAAGGCCACTTTGAAAGAAATGGAAAGATTATACACCAGCATGTCAGCTCATTCAAAGGTGCAAATGGCCCAGGGGAAATTGCAGGACCTTGATATAGAAGTTGCGGAAATACGAGAGACAGTACAGGAATTCAAGCAATGAGACGCGGTTAAAATCCCGCAAGGCTAATTCGTATCCAGCATCTCGCATCTCGCATCGAGCATCAAGCATCAAGCATCGAGACATTTTTCATCGAATTCCCGCAGCACATCGCCGCCGCTATGGCATCGGCCACATCGCTCGGCTCCGGCACATCCGGCAAAGATAAAATCGTTTGAATCGTCCTTTGCACTTGCTCCTTTGATGCCCTGCCGTTGCCGGTAAGTGATTTTTTTATACGCGTCGCACTAAAGCTTCTGACCTCAATTGCCGCCTCTGCACACCTCTGTAATATAACGCCTCTTGCATGCCCCATCAATATCGCCGTTTTCGGATGTGCATAGTGCGAGTACAATTCTTCTACCGCCACAATCTCAGGCTTAAATCTCTTGAGCAGCGATTCTGTATCCTGGGCAATCTGGTTTAACCTTTTTTCTATTGTTGAGTCGTTGTCAGTTTGAAAAACGCCCGCTTCGATTAGCGCCTCTTTGTCTTCACTTGTCTCTAAACAAGCGTATCCGCAGACCTGCAAACCCGGGTCGATGCCGAGTATCCTCATTTCCTTCTCCAGATGGTTTCGTCGGCTTTATCTTCCAGTACAATCCCAATTTCATCCAGTTTGGCACGAGTAGCATCCGCCAACTTGAAATCACCTCGCTTGCGGGCCTCACTTCGCTGCTCGACCCAAAATTTGACCAATTTGTCTATCATCTCATCATCGGCTCCGCCGGCTTGTGGATATTCGTCTTTTACGATACCGAGACAATCCCCACCTAACCGGTCAAACAGAACATCAAATGCATTAAGCGTCTCTGCGGTAGTATTTCCTTCTTCAAGCAATTTGTTTGCCAGCCGAACCAGTTCAAACACAACCGACAGTGCGATGGAAGTATTCAAATCATCGTCCATTGCGGCTTCGAATTTCTCCCTTAACCGCTTTAGTTCCTCCACCATTTTACTGTCGATTTTGCCTTTAGCCGCTTTACTGTCGGTTTTGCCTTTAACCGCCTGTGCCAGTCTTTTTCGCACTGCTTGGACCGTCTCCGTTATTTTTTTATAACCGCTCTGCGCCGCGAACAGCGCCGCATCCGAAAAATCCAGCGGGCTTCTATAATGGCTGTTCAAAATCAACTGCCTTACCGCCAACGGGTCATAGCTTTTCGTCAATCTTTCGTGGGCGCCTGAAAACGCCTGTTTTAGCGTAATAAAATTATTCAAACTCTTGCCCATCTTTTGTCCATCAACGGTTACCATATTATGATGCACCCAGTGTCGAACGAACTGTACGCCGTTGGCTGCTTCCGACTGGGCAATTTCGCACTCGTGATGTGGGAACTGGTTTTCCAACCCGCCGCCGTGGATATCAATCGTCTGGCCGAGATATTTCATACTCATTACCGAGCATTCCAGATGCCAGCCCGGATAACCCATTCCCCACGGACTCGGCCACTGCATAATATGGTTCGGCTCAGCTTTCTTCCAGAGGGCAAAATCCACCGGTGCTCTTTTGTCCGGCGAAACCTCTACGCGGGCACCGGCTAACATCTCTTCGACGTTTCTGCCGGACAGTTTCCCGTAGTCCTTGAATTTAGACACATCGAAATACACCGAGCCATTGACCTCGTAAGCATAGTCTTTTTCCAGAAGTGTCTTCACCAGCTCTATCTGCTCGATTATATGACCGCTGGCTCGTGGGCTTATATCCGGCCGGACGCAGTTCAATCTGTCCATATCCTCGAAGTAGCTGCGGGTATAATACTCCGCCAGCGCCATCGGATGCTTCTTCTCCTTTTTTGCCGCCTCAACAACCTTATCCTCGCCTTCATCCGCATCGTCGGTCAAATGACCTACATCGGTTATATTCTGCACATAGGTAACACTAAACCTGAGGTAGCGAAGATACCGAACCAGGACATCAAAGCTTACATAACTTTTCGCATGCCCCAGATGTGCATGCCCATATACGGTCGGCCCGCAGACGTATATCCCAACCTGGCCTTTCTTCAACGGCTTGAATTCCTCTTTCCTCCTCGTCAAGCTGTTATAAAGATTCAACACCATCTACAAACACCTTCAAAAATCCCTGTTCGGTAATTGATTTTAGCATTTAGTTTTCTTTTCAATAATCAATTATCGTTAATCAGTAATCAATTACAACGTTCTTCTTTTCTTCTTTTTCAAAAGTGCTATTGCGGTGGCGGCCATCGCCTCGCCGGCGCCTACATCACCAAGCTCTTCGTTTGTTTTTGCCTTGACGTTCACCGCAGTAAAATCGATGCCCAAAAGCCCGGCAATACATCTTTTCATTTGCCCTTTGACCGGCTCAAGCCGCGGCTGCTCTGCGTGGATTATTAAATCAATATTGACCACTTCCCAGCGTTTTTCTTCAAGCCGCTCCTTTACAACAAACAGAAGCTCTTTGCTGTCTGCGTCTTTCCAATGCGGGTCCGTATCGGGAAACAACGTCCCTATATCACCCATTCCGCTTGCCCCGAGCAGCGCATCAATGACGGCGTGCAGGCCCACATCACCATCGCTGTGGCCGGCCAGGCCAGCCGGGTACGGCACATAAACTCCGCCCAGCATCAGCTTCCTGCCTTCGACTATCCTGTGGATATCGGTGCCGATTCCGGTTCTATATTCAGGCTTAGGTTCCTCAATCACAACAGCCCCTTTGTGCTGGGGACATCCGTCCCGACAATTTTGACTGCCCCGGCAAGCGCCTTACCCAATCCCTTGAAAATCGCCTCAGCTATGTGATGGCTGTTCGTGCCGTATGGCACGTTTATATGCAGATTAAACTTGCCCGTATTTGAAAAGCTCCGCAGCATTTCCGCCAGGCACTCGACATCAAAATCGCCGATTTTATCTGTACGATAGTCAACATTATACACACAGCTCGGCCTGCCGGACAAATCTACCGACACGTTGGCCAGGGTCTCTTCCATCGGCACAGAACTATGCCCGTATCTACCAATCCCTTTTTTGTCTCCGAGGGCGCCCAATAAACATTCGCCTAAGCATATTGCAATATCTTCAACCGTATGGTGCACATCGACATTCAAATCGCCTTTGGCGCGGAGCACCAAATCGATTTTGCTGTGCTTGCTCAGATGCGAGAGCATATGGTCTAAAAAGCCGATGCCGGTATCAATCTCATATTTGCCGACGCCGTCCAGATTAAGCTCTACGCTGACATCGGTTTCTTTTGTTTGCCTGTGGGTTTTAGCGGTTCTCTCTTTCATAAAAGTATCCTTACTCCGATAAGATTTCTTTCAAAGTTAGAACGAGTTTATCGTTTTCTTCATTCGTGCCGACCGTTATCCTCAACTTATTACTTAGCCCCGGCAGGTCAAAATACCTGACATAGATATTGCGCTGCACCAGTTTATCATATATCTCGCTTGCCTTGCAATTTTTGCTCTCGGCAAGAACAAAATTGGCGTGGCTTTTTGCCACTTTGAATTTCAAAGCTTGCAGTTGTGCAGTCAATATGGCGCGGTTTCTCTTTACTTCTTCGACATTTTCTTTGAAGTACTTCTGGTCTTTTATCGCTGCAGCGGCGACGGCAACAGCAACTGCATCGACATTGTAGGAGTCCTTGACTTTCATAAGACCGGCTATCAAACCCGGCTCGGCAATCGCATATCCGAATCGTAAACCCGCAAGCGAGTACCCTTTACTCATCGAGCGGAGTATGACCACATTATCAAAATCTTTAACCAGCCCCGCACAATTGTCTTCTGCAAAATCCACATAGGCCTCATCAATCAATAGTACGCCGGCTAATTCGTCCGCCAACGACGCCATTTCTTCAACGCTTGTGAAAGTCCCGCTCGGTGCGTTTGGATTGCAAACAACAGTCAAAGCCGCAGCCGTGCCGGCCAATTTGGGCGGAAGATTAAACTCACCGTCAAACGGCACTTCGATTGCCTTGCAATTTTGCAGATTGGCTAACACCGGATAAAGTGAATAACTGGGAACAGGATATGCGACAGGCCGATTTTCATCACAAAACGCACGCAAAGCGATAGTCAGCAATTCGTCTCCGCCGTTGCAGCACATAATATGGTCAGCCGGGACGCCGTTAACTTCCGCTGCCGCCTGGCGAAACGCGGCCCCCATCGGGTCCGGATACCGCCGAAGCTGCTCAGCATTTATTTTTGCCAGCACTTTCATTACCTTCGGCGAGGGCGGATAGGGATTTTCATTCGTGTTCAACTTTATGACGTCTGTTTGCTCTGGCTGAAAACCCGGCTCATAACCCTTTGCCTTTTCAATATTTTCCCGAAAATAAGCCATTGCCTGCTCCAAACAAATTTCAGCCTCAGATTATACGGATATTCGGCCAGAAGTGAAAGAGAAGATTTTGTGGATTTTGCAGTACTTGTTTCAAATCGACCACACTGCAATTTCGTATTGCGTATAGAGCATGCCTTTAACTATCTTTGTCAAATCAGTTACTATTGATTGTCCGGAAGTAATCTTTTTTTCCTAAGTTTTTGTTCTATTGCTCGTCGGGCCCCCCAATACTCCGATTTACTTAACTCGCTTTTGTATTCCTCCTGAATTTTAAGTAATGTCTCATAATCAGCCACATATGCTAGTGCCTCCAAAACTTGTCCCTTCTCAAAGTCGTTATTTTCTATTTTATTGCATGCCTGCAGTAGTGCACGGGTCAATTCAGGATCAGACCTGTATTTCTTAAACGTCCAGGGCTGAGGGAAGAGAATAAATCTATAATTGTTTTTTTCCATATACTTAACGATTAAGGGTATAGCTTCATCAGGCCCTTCAATTGCACCAACAGCTTCTATGGTTTTTTCAGCAACTTCGTTATTCGATGTTTTGATTAATTCAAGCAAGACAGGAACAGCCTGTTTGGCTCTAAGGTTTTGCAAAGTTTGTATCAAATATCTTTTAGCATCTATTGAATAGGAATCATTTTCTGGCAAGATTGTTAGTCGTTTAATAATGTCAGGTATATGCTTTTCCGAGCTGTATCTTAAAACAATAGAGCTTTGCCTAAACTTTTCGTACGATCCGATATCGTCTTTGCCGAGCTGTCTGATTGCAAAGCGTAATGTGATTTCTTTTCCGAAAACACTTCCAAGTAAAATGAGAATAACAGCAGCACTGACAAGTGACATACTATAACGTTGTTTTTTGTTCTTCCAACCTTTGTTACATATGCGAAGTGTTAAATATACGCTTGAAAAGTAAAATACCGGTGATAAAAAAAAGCATATGAAAAATAACCAGTAACCGGAATCTCCGTAATAATGATAACCAAACACTGGAAAATTTAGAATCGTCAGGGGAAAAAGAAGAATCATTCCGGATTCTCCTGGGAAAAAGATAGGGCCTACAAAGCATATTAAAATATTCAGAAACAAAACTACTCCCCCAACAAATACTGCAGATGCTATAGCATGTTTGAAAAGTTTCATTTTTCACCTTCTAACGATCAGGCTCGCTGGCAACGCTCTCCACTATAGGCTGCCCCAAGCAACCAAAATCTGCGCACTATACAAAAGAGGGACCCCGCCCCCTGTTTTTGGCGGGCGGGAACCCAGATACGCTTCACGAGATACAAGTCATTTTTGGCAATAATCTATAAGGCGGGCGATTTCGCTGCGAAGGTCCCTGCGGTGGACAATCATATCCACGAAGCCGTGCTCAAGCATAAACTCAGCGGTCTGAAATCCTTCGGGCAGCTCCACCTTTATTGTCTCGGCAATCGTGCGAGGCCCTGCAAAGCCAATCAACGCTCCCGGCTCAGCTATTAAACAATCGCCTAACATTGCAAAGCTTGCCGTAACCCCGCCTGTGGTCGGGTCTGTCAAAACCGAAATGTAAAGTCCCCCGGCGCCGTCTAACTTCGCTAACGCCGCAGAGGTCTTGGCCATCTGCCCAAGCGACACCACGCCCTCGTGCATCCTCGCTCCCCCGGAGCAGCTAACCACCACCAGAGGCAGCTTCTCCTCAATCGCCTTATCGACAGCCGCACACAGTTTCTCGCCGACCACATAGCCCATAGAGCCCATCAGGAAATTCGGCTCCATCACCGCTAAGATAACGCCCCTGCCCTTGATAAAGGCCTTGCCGATTTGCATTGCCTCCTTGACACCACATTTTTTCTCATCGACTTTCAAACGCTGCTTATAAGTGGTGTCCCTGTACTTAAAGCCCAGCGGGTCATAGGTCGTCAAATCGCCTAATATCTCCTGAAAAGAACCTTCATCGACCAGGTACTTAATTCGAGTCGCTGCCTCGATGCGAAAATGATGGTTACATTCCGGACAGACATTAAGATTTCGCTCAACGGCACTTTTATAGAGCATATGCTCGCAGCCCGGACATCGCGTCCAAAGCCCTTCGGGCATCTCTTTCCGCGGCTTCAATGAGAAGCCGTTCCATTTCGATTTTACTTCTTTGCCCATAGCTATAACGTCTTACCAAAAAGATATACTAACATCCTACCAGAAATTTACAGATATGGCTACAAAAATTACCACGCGCTTACCCGTTTTGAAGTGAAGTAGTGAAAAACCCCTGCTTGTGTTTGTAAAATACACTTTTTCAAAAAATTAATCCTGCGAAACACAAGCTGTATGTGGAGGCCGACCCGACAATCTGCTGCTTTTATCTGGTAACACCGGGTACTAATGGAGTTGAAAGTTAAAATGCAATTCGCCGGACATGCTGTCAGCGGCCTTCGAAGAGGAGGCCAACAGCACGCCCGGCGAATATCAAAAATTCGCTGCTGTTACCTGCAGAGGTATTTTACTTCTTTAACCAACATGGACAGCGGTGCAGCTCAGAAGCTCTTCAAGTCGTTGGGTGGGAGCATCCAATCCGCCGATAATGGTGTAAACCCTTACGGAATTCTTGTTGTCTTCGTAGATTCCTCGATGGATGGTTGCCTTGCCGGTTATCTCTGACAAAACGTCAAAGGCGTAGTTGATATTGTCCTGCAGGCCTCTGGCCTCTGCCATTAACTTTTTGCCGCCGACAACTATGCACCCGGCCACCTTGGCAGTGGATAAATTGAACCCACTGGCCAGCAATGTTTTCTCCAGGTTCTTCTTCACGGCCTGCGATATCGCGAACTTGTCGTTAAATTTATTTACTCTCGTCAGGCCCATTATCGCACAACTACCGGCCTCCATAATGCTGTGATAATCCACAGGGTCAAAAGAGGTGTACCGGCTGCTCAGGGCACTGACCCTGTTGAAGATGTCAAACAGACCTGCCACAGTATTGTTTATGCTCGGCCAGAAGGACTTCACCGTCATCCCTGGATACAGCTTGCTAATCTTTTCATTATCTACAATGATAAGCGGCGATATCTTTCCTTTCGCTGCCATCTGGCTTAATTCGGAAGCCACATCATACGCATTTTGCGCTACCAATGGGGAACTGGCTTCGCCTACCGTCGGTAAAGTCATAATCGCACCAACCTTCTTGTCCGGTTTGGTCAGCCCAATATATCGGGCATATCTTTTGGCAATCTCAATCAGGCCCGCTGCGCTTCCACCGCCTGTGCCTCCACCGGCTCCAACGCAAACCATGATGTGGTCAACTTGAGAACCAAATGTTTGCCGGGTTAAGTGCAAAATTTCCTGCTGATATTGCTGGATGGCGCCTTTACCTCTTTCCATGTCCTTCCCGGCGCCTTTTTCCCCGATGTTCATCTGGAACTTTTGATTTTGGGGAATATCGAGCAAATCCAAATCATGGTGAGTCGTATTCACAGCCAATACCTTCTTATAACCCAGGTCATAGAATGACTTCACCAATCTTCCGCCGCACTGACCTGCCCCAATCCAGGCATAGCGGGTAGAACCCTTAATCTGGTCCTTAACACCGACCTCCGGCTCAATATTAGGCTCATATTGTTCCAACTCTAAACTGGGCAGCAGCCAGGCGTTGAAATCAAATTCACCTTTTGCCGTTACGGGGCTTCGTTTTTGGGCGACTTTCTTCGTGGGTTTTTGGGCTGCCTTGGCCTTTGGTGTTACGTGTCTTTTGGCTGTCGTGCGTTTCGGAGCAGCAGCCTTTCCGGTTACCCTGGCCTTTGGTGTTACGTGTCTCTTGGCCGTCGCGCGTTTCCGAGGGGTACTCTTTCTAACTGCCTTGGCCTTCGGTGTTACGTGTCTTTTGGCTGTCGCACGTTTCCGAGGAGCACTCTTTCTAACTGCCTTGGCCTTCGGCGTTACGTGTCTTTTGGCTGTCGCGCGTTTCCGAGGGGTACTCTTTCTAACTGCCTTGGCCTTCGGCGTTACGTGTCTTTTGGCTGTCGCACGTTTCCGAGGGGCACTCTTTCTAACTGCCTTGGCCTTTGGCATTACGTGTCTCTTGGCTGTCGCACGTTTCCGAGGGGCCCTCTTTCTGGCTGCCTTGGCCTTCGGAGCTACGCGTTTCTTAGCCGTCGCGCGTTTCCGGAGGGCACTCTTTTCGGTTGCCTTGGCCTTCGGCGTTACGTGTTTCCTGGCTGTCGCACGTTTCCGAGGGGCCCTCTTTCTGGTTGCCTTGGCCTTCGGAGCAGCACCTTTTTTTGTCGCCGTTTTCCTGGTTTTAACTGATCTTTTTGCCATTTTTATACCTCCCTATTGAACTTTGTCCTACAAACTTGTTTCCTTAACTATTCTGACTACTTTTTACTTTCTATTTAACACGAATGGTTTCGCAGCCCACACTTTTTATTAGCTTGTCGGCTTATCGGCTATCAGAGTCAGGTACATAATTTCCTTTTTTCAAATAAGTCGTTTTTCAGCAATATCTTGCACAAAATACCAGGTCAAATAAGAAGATAATCGATGAGTTTACACGCACCGAGAACGATGATACCCCCTAAAGCGGTTAGAAATCGAAATTCCCTGAATATTTGGGCCTGATTGTTGCGGCCTCGAAGCCCACCACAGTCCACGGTTCTAAAAATACGTGGAAAAGCGGAAAATTACTGACTTGTCCGATAACTTCTCATATCGAAGGAAAGATACAGCATCTTAGAAGCCCAGGGTATCAGGCCATCTGCTACCCTGCTACCCTGATACTCTGATACCCTGATACCCTGATACCCTGATACCCTGATACCCTGGTAGCCTGGTTACCCCGCCGCCTGGCGAATGGCTTTTATTGCAGCAATACGGTCGGATTTTGAAAATATTGCCTTGCCCACTACGAGTGTATCAGCGCCGTAGGAAACGACAATCGGCGTGGTCTGGGGGTCTATCCCGCCATCAACTTCGATGCGAATATCAGGGCCGACAATTTCTCTTATTCGAGCAATCTTTTTCGCCGCCTCCGGCATAAACTTCTGCCCCCCAAAACCCGGACGGACCGTCATCACCAGAACCATATCACAAAGCGGCGCAATCTTTTCTATCGCCTCAACAGGGGTCTCCGGATTCAGGCATATCCCCGCAGTAACACCAAGCTCGTGCAGTCTGTCAATGAGCTTGTCACTTCTCTCAGCCGCTTCAATATGAAATGTTATATGGTCGGCGCCGGCCTCGACAAAACGCTCAGCGTATTTAGCCGGCTCGCTTATCATCAAATGACTGTCGAAAACCAGCCCGCTGCACTTGCGGAGCTTGGCAATCACCGGCGGCCCGATTGTAATATTCGGAACAAAGTGGCCATCCATAACGTCCAGATGCACCATCCTCACACCAGCCGACTCAATCGCAGCTATCTCCTCAGCTAATCTGGCAAAATCAGCACTCAAAATCGATGGTGCAATCTCAATTGTCCCTGCTTTGGGCAGCCGTAAATCAGACATAAGACCATCCGTATTGATTATTGATTAGATACCGGTTTATATTCTTGACCACGAACTGCAAACTCTATTTCTCATCGAGGATTTCGAGGCACTTGAATTTCTTACCTTCTAAAAATTCAAGTGAAGCCCCGCCGCCCGTAGAAATATGGCTTATTCTCTCCTCCAGACCAAGCTTCTTTACCGCACTTGCACTGTCACCGCCGCCGATTATACTGCGTGCCCCTTTGCTCGTGGCCTCGGCAACAGCCAGAGCTACTGCCTTCGTTCCTTCATCGAAAGGCGGCAGCTCAAAAACGCCCATCGGGCCGTTCCAGACAATTGTCCGTGCACCGGAAAGTTTCTCGACAAAAAGTTTTCGGGTTGCCGGCCCAATATCCACACCCTGCCACTCAGTTTCAATATTACCTGCTACCACTTTATTCTCAGCACCGGCTTTGAATTCGTCGGCAGCTACATTGTCAACCGGCAAAACTATTTCACAGCCAACGTCTTTGGCCCGTTTCAGCAATTTAGTGGCTTCATCAAGAAAATCATCCTCGCACAAGCTCTTGCCGACACTCTGGCCCTCGGCCTTGAAGAATGTATAGGCCATTGCCCCGCCAATCAGTATGCAGTCAACTTTGTCTAACAGATTTTCGATCACACCTATCTTGTCCGAAACCTTCGCTCCGCCTAATATCGCCACGAATGGTCTCTCAGGATTACTTAAAGTCTCACCGAGAAACTTCAGCTCCTTTTCAATCAAAAAGCCGATGACTCGCGGCTTACCCTCCATCATCAACGGCACCGTGTACATTGAGGCATTGTCCCTGTGTGCGGTGCCGAAGGCGTCGTCAACATAGATATCCGCCAGGGCCGCAAGCTCTTTTGCAAAATTGTCTTTGGCCTCTCGCAGTTGTGCATCTTCCTTTGCAGCCTTGTCTTTTATCGTTTCTTCCTTGTGGAAGCGCAGGTTCTCAAGCAGCATACAATCACCGCTCACCAGTCCCTGCGCCCCGGCTTTTGTCTCGGCCCCAATGCAATCGTCAGCGAAAATGACTTCCTTGCCCAGCAATTCGGAAAGTCTCTTGGCCACCGGTGCAAGGGACAGCTTTTCATCCCTCTGCCCTTTTGGTCGGCCAAGATGGCTCATAAGAATCAACGCACCACCGCTGGCTAATATCTTCTTTATTGTAGGTAATGCTTTGACGATTCGGTCATCGCTGGTAATATTGCAGTCATCGTCTAAAGGTACATTAAAGTCGCACCGCATCAAAACCCGCCTGCCCTTCACATCAATATCCGCAACAGTCTTCTTAGCCATACCTCTACCCGTCTTCCACAGAATCAGCAAGTGCCTAAAGTTTGAAGTGCCTAAAGTTGTGGATTATTTTTTCACTTTAGGTCACTTTAGGCACTTCCCATTTCCGCCATCTTTGCCATAATATCAACGGTGCGGTTCGAATAAGCCCATTCGTTGTCGTACCAACCGATGACCTTGACGGTCCTGCCGATGACTATTGTGCACAGGGAATCGAAGATGCTCGAAGCGGGCTCATTAACAATGTCGCTGCTGACGATTGGCTCATCGCAGTAGACCAGAATGCCCTTCATCGGTCCTTCCGCCGCCGCTTTCATCGCTGCGTTTACACTATCGACTGTAACGTCCTTTTTAACATTAACCACCAGGTCAACGATACTGCCGACCGGAATCGGCACCCGAATAGCAAAACCATCGAGTTTGCCGTCAAGCTCGGGGATAACTTTGCCGATGGCCTTTGCCGCACCGGTCGTAGTGGGGATAATGTTCGCCGCCGCCGCCCGCGCACGACGAAGGTCACTGTGTATCATATCTGCAACCTTCTGGTCGTTGGTATAAGCGTGAATGGTGGTCATAAGCCCCTGCTCGATACCGAACGTATCGTTGAGGACCTTTGACAGAGGTGCCAGGCAGTTGGTGGTGCAGCTTGCATTCGATACACATTTAACATCCCTGGTCAGCTTCTCGTCGTTAACGCCCAGAACGATTGTCGCATCGATATCGTCTTTCGCCGGAACACTTAAGACAACCTTGCCGGCGCCGGCCTTGAGATGGTCTGCGTAACCGCCTTTCGGCGACGAAGCTAAGCGAAAGACTCCCGTCGATTCCAGAACAACCTTCACGCCCATATCTTTCCAGGGCAGCTCAGCCGGGTTTTTAATAGCCAGAACTTTTATATCCTTACCGTTAATGACCAGCTTGCCGTCCCCTGCCTCGACCGTCCCGCTCCATCTGCCCATCACCGTATCGTACTTGAACAGATGCGCAAGACTCCTGGCGTCCGAGAGGTCATTGACGGCCACCAGTTCCAGGTCGCTTTCTTTTTGCATAATAATTCTTGCCACGGCCCTTCCGATTCGGCCGAATCCGTTAATTCCAACCTTTGTTGTCATTGTAAATCTCCTTTTTCAATACTGTAATTGCGGTTTTTGCCGGTTTTAATCCCGCACCAATCTTTGGCGCGAGGCGAACGAGAAAGCCACTTTATTTACAACCCCCGCCGCTGTCAAGAATTTATTCTGAATCAAATTCTGAATCAAACGATTTGAGATTCGAGATTTTCCTGTCCAGCCAAAATCTTTAACTAATCCGGACCACAAAAAATATGTGCACTCCTTGAAAACAGAACTGTGACTGCAAAGGAGCGGTAATTGCTTCTTCATTTACATAGAGGGCTGCTGTTGGTCTCAAAGCTGCCTTTTTGGGTACAAAGTATTAGCGGTTCTTTCTATTCTTTCTTTTCTGTGAGCGAATAGTTTCGGAAGCCTGACGCTTCCTCCGGGCTTTACTAAGCTGGGGAGGCATTTGATTTTTCCAGGCCGTATAGACCTGCTGAAGTTGTTTAACAATTTCCGGATTTTGCTTTGTAAGGTTGTTTTTTTCACCAATATCCACCTGAAGGTCATACAGTTCCAAAGAACCTCTTCGGAAAATGAGCTTCCATTTACCTGCTCGAACGGCCCACTGGTCAGCCCCGTCGTCCCAGAAAAGGGCCTTGTGCAGGGGACCTTTCGCTTCTCCGCGAAGAATAGGCACCATATCTTTCCCGTCATATACACGGTCGCCGGGAAGCCTTGCACCAACAGCAGCGCAAATGGTCGGCACGATATCCAGGGAAATGACAGGCTCATCACAAACCGTTCCTTTTGGCAGCTTTCCAGGCCAGCGAACAATAAACGGCACTCGTATCCCACCTTCATAAACACTTTGCTTGTAGTCCCGCAAAACACCGTTATTGGCAAAATTTTTCCTGGCGCCTCCGTTGTCTGAGAAAAAGATTACCAGGGTATTGTCGTCTACGCCGGTTCGTTTCAGAGCGTCCAACACTTGTCCAATCGCCTCATCCATACATACGAGCATTGCAAGGTAGGTGTCCCTGTTCTTATTCCCCGTATTGAAGCGGTTTATATACTTTTGCGGTGCCTGCAGAGGCCAGTGGACGGCGTTAAAAGGCAGATAAAGGAAAAAAGGGCGCTTATGGTGGCGCTCAATAAATGACACAGATTGACGCGCCAGGTTATCTGTCAGATAACCGGTATCATTAATCGGTTTGTCATTGTGGTAAATTGAGTTGTATTCGTTTGTTATCTGGAGTTTAAAATAATCATGCGCTCCGTGTCCCAGGAATCCGTAGAATTCGTCAAAGCCCCGCTGCAAAGGACGATATTTCGGCCCAATGCCCACGTGCCACTTTCCGATAACCGCCGTTGCATAACCTTGCTTTTTAAGCAGGTCAGCCACCGTAACTTCATTCGTGGGCAATCCAATCCTGGAATCGCCGCCCGTATAGAATCCGAACCGCTGCTGATATCTGCCGGTTAAGAGTCCCGCCCGAGTCGGGGCACAGACATAGGCACTCGCATAGCCGTTTGTTAGCCGCACACCTTCCCGGGCCAGCCGGTCGATATTGGGTGTGCTGATCTCCTTCGGATGGTCATAACAGCTCAGGTCTGCATAGCCCTGGTCGTCGGATACAATAACCACGATGTTGGGGCTGCCGGTGCCGTTTTGATTTGCCGATACTGATCGGGCCTCGCCGACAAGGCATATTCCCGACATAGCTAATACCGATGAACCTAAAAAGTTTCTTCGAGTCATCAAGTTCTTTATCATTTTTTCCACAGCCATACTCTCCAATGATTATTTTATCAGGGATTCTTCCGGGTAAATTTCCTCCATATATATACCGGCTATAACTCGATAATTTTACCAAATTCGTATGGATAATACAATTTAATATTTTAGGAGGCAGTAGGGGACGGTTATGGATGGCGGCTCCCTTCTGCCACGTCTTTCCAGCCCAAAAACGCATTTTGCAGGTTTTTTTTAACGATATTGTGTAACATATCTGCTTCTGGCGCAATTATACTTATGGCGATGGTTGGTGCTATGGCGAAAATCGTTAAGCGAACAGACGACGGTGATTTACTAAGCAGGGCCCGCACGGAAGCTGACGCTTTGGGACAGCTCTACGAGCTGTATTATGAGCGGATTTTCCGATTTTGCGTCCACCGGCTCTTTATTAAAGAAGTCGCCGAAGACGTAACTTCCACGGTCTTTCTCGAAGTGGCCCGCAGGATTCGTAACTTCAAAGGCCGGACCGAACAGGATTTCCGAAACTGGCTCTTGCGCATAGCCGCCAACCAGGCAAATGCTTACATAAGAAAAACGTCGCGCCGCAAACAGCTCCTCGCTAAAGCAGCAGCCCCCGCCGTTTTGCTTGCCCCTCTGCTTCTTGCGAAGCAAACCGAGGGGCTTCGCAAAAACGAAGCAGCGGGGGAGCTGGACTGGCCGATGCTTTATGCGGCTATCTTAAAACTTAAGCCGGAGCACCAGACCATAATTACGCTGCGGTTCTTTGAAAATTTGGAGTTTGAACAGATAGCCCGGATTCTAAACGCCAGAGAGGCGACTGTGCGGGTAACGTTACACAGGATTCTTACAAAGTTGCGAAACCATTTGCAAACCGTCTCAAAATTGTCACCCTGAGCGAAGCGAAGGGTCTGGCTAAAGGACCCGGAATGACATCTTGTGTTTTGAGATAGTTTCTTAAAACTTATTGTGGCTGGAGAACAGTAAAATGTTCAAAAACGAAGCTGATTTCGAAAAATTAGTTAGTCGGCTCAATATCGATAACAAGCCGAATCCTGCGCATCGTAAAAACTTGCGCAGGCAGATGCTCTCGGCTTTTAACGAAGCCGGGGAGCAACCCATAATCCAATCAAGGCCTTTATGGAGAACGATTATGAAAAGCCCAGTTCCAAAATTCGCTGCCGCCGCCGCAGTCATTATCGTCATAGTGATTGGCCTGTACCACTTTGAGTTAGGTGTTGGCCCTAAGTTGGTGCCGCTGGACATCAAGCTGCCCAGGGCGATGTTCGTGGGCACGCCGCAGGATACAACGGTGTCCAATCTTGAGAAACCGCTGGGCAAGGACCGCCCGCCGTTTTATGCCCCGGTCGGAACAAAAAATGTCGCCTTCGAAAAACCGGTGAGCAGCACCGATGAATTGCCCATCATCGGCGAGCTCGAAATGATAACAGACGGAGACAAGGAAGGTGCCGACGGCAGCTTTGTCGAGTTAGGCCTTTTTAAGCAAAGCGTTACTATCGACCTCGAAGCCGAGTATAACATATACGCCATTGTGTTCTGGCATTACCATATGCAGGCCTGCGTCTTTTTTGATGTGGTCGTGCAGGTTACCAGTGACCCTGATTTTATTACGGGTGTTACGACCCTGTTCAACAATGACATTGACAACTCCATCGGCTTAGGTCTCGGCAAAGATATGCACTATACCGAAACTAACGAGGGCAAACTTATCGACGCCAGGGGCGCCCGCGCACGATATGTTCGGCTTTACAGCTATGGCAATACCAGCAACGATTTGAACCGCTATATCGAGGTCGAGGTTTTCGCCAAACCCGCAAAATGAAGTTGCCAAAAAGTGTTCAAGAGCCATATTAAGGCCGGGTTGATTTCGCTCGGCCTTTTTTATGCGCTTTTGCAGACTAATCCGCGAATTTCCTCCCACTTTTTTATTTTTTTTGTCGCAAATCCAGCTAATCCCGCACTATATAGTGAGAACACGGATGCTTACAGTTTTTTCGAGGTGCTGATATGTCTGAAACCGACACATACTACATTGAACGTTGTTTGGATGGCCATCCAGATGATTTTCGCTACCTTGTGCGACGCTATCAGGCGGTTTTGCTGGCCAATCTGGCCGGTAAATTGGGCAGCAAGGATACTGCCGAAGAAGCTGCACAGGAATCGCTTGTGCGGGCCTACTTCAATATGGGCAAACTAAAAAAGCCGGAGTCGTTCTTTTCCTGGCTGCTCGGTATCGGCGACCGCGTCGCAAAAGAACACCAGAGAAAAGAACAGCTTCGCCGGCAGCGGGAGATTGTCCGCTCGTTCTCTGAGGAAGCTCCCGCCCCGGAATTCTCACAGGATTACGCTCTCGAATCGGCTATTGCCGACCTGCCCGAGGCGTACAGGAAAGTTATTCTGCTGCGATACTACGGCGAGCACTCCTGTAACCAGATTGCCGAACGGCTCGATATGCCTTTGGGCACAGTTACAAAAACATTATCACGGGCCTATGCTATGCTGCGTGAATCGCTGCAGCAAGAAAATGAAGAAATTTATGAGGTGCAAAAATGAACTGCGCAGAATGTAAAGAACTTTTGGTCGTTTATGTTGAAGGACTCTTAGAGGAATCGCAAAAACAGGCCGTTGCAGAACACCTGAAGGATTGTTCAGCGTGCCGGGTCGAAGCAAAGGAGCTAACACGTCTTCACGACCGTCTGGTTGCAAACGGCAAAGTCCTGGCCCAAAGCGACCTTGAAGATTTGGTTTTAAACCGAATTGTTCGAGAACAAAACGTAAGGCTCAAAGCAGCCGGCAGAGCTGGAGCAGCTCTCAAACTAAGGAGAATAATTATGAAAAGTCCAATTACAAAAATGGCCGCCGCCGCGGTGATAATTATTGCAGTACTTTTCGGCATAAGCCAGTTAGTCGGCCCTATTAGTGTGACAACTGTGACCTTTGCCGATGTCGTCGAACCTATCCTCAACGCGCGGACTGTGATTTTCGACTTCGTTGTGGGCGACGAAGAAACAAGCCCCGTTATGCACGAGATAGTAGTTGGTACCCGAATCAGAAGGACCATATCGAACCTGCCAAATATGACCTCTATTATTGACCTGGAAAGTGCAAAAATACTCGCACTTGATACCGAAGCAAAAACAGCCGTTTATATTGATATAAAAGGCTCACTTCAGGAAAAAACAAGAGGCTACATAGAGTTTGTCCGGAAGGTCCTTATGGAGTTAAAAGATAGTCCTGATGTTGAAGAACTTGGCGAGCAGGAAATCGAAGGCCAAAAAGCTGTCGGATTTGCAGGCCCGAATGAAGAAGTGAAGATCTGGGCCAACCCTAAAACGGCTGTTCCGATACGGGTAGAACTTCGATTAGGACAGTTATTTGTGATTTTGAAGAACTTCAAGTTTGATGTGCCTGTAGATGATTCGCTGGTTAGTATGGACGTGCCGCCGGGGTATACGGAGGAGGCCGAAGTCGACTTCACCAAAGCCACCGAGCAAGACTTCATTGAGAGCCTGCGTATCTGGGCCAAGGTCCTGCTGGATGGCACGTTCCCGGAGGCAGTAGGGACGGAAAATTATATGAAACAAGTGCCTCTGCTTGGAGAAAAGCTTGCTCCGTTGGACCTTCCGGATGATGAAAAAAAGCAACTGGGGATGAAATTTATACGAGGAATGCTGTTCCTCCAAATTTACGAAAGCCAGGGCAAGTGGCACTACGCCGGAAAGGGCGTAAAGCTCGGCGATGCGGATAAGGCGATATTCTGGTACCTCCCGGAAGGCTCCGAAACCTACCGCGTTATTTATGGTGATTTGAGTGTCAAGGACGTAACGCCGGAGAATCTGCCGAAGTAAATTTATCAACCAACTTTGGTATCTACTACAAAGGCCGGGCTGATTTCGCTCGGCCTTTTTATGCGCTTACCATTTATTGACTGTTTGACGGCGGCTGAAGTCAGCGCTTGGTTTTGGCCGGTTTTCTGTCCGGCATTCCGCCGTAATAGGGATACTTGTCGAAGGCATCGCCTTTGCCCAGAACGCGAAGGTCTTTAGTCGCCTTCAGTTCGGCCATCAAAGCGGCGGCAAGTTCACTTTTTACCCTGGCGTACTCGGCCTCATCGGCGACATTATTCAGTTGGTCGGGGTCCTTCTGCAGGTCGTAGAGCTCCTCGGCCGGGCGCTTTCCAAAGCCCAGTTCAAATAACTTCTTAACTTTTGGGTCGTCGCGGTACTTCAACATATAAGACTTTGTAGGCGCCGCATCAATATCACCATAACCATAAAATGTGCCGCGTGGACGGGACACGACTATTTCTGTAGGCTGGGCATAAGCTTTGGGGGCGCCGGCAGGCCAGCGGTCAGGCTTGAAGTTGCGGATATACAGGAAATCGTGCGTTCGTATCGCCCGCATTGGATAACCGCCCATACCGGTTTCCTGGCAGGGCACATGACGTTCCTTGCCGGTCAGGACGTGGTCGCGCTTCGGATCCACCCGTCCGGATTTGCCGGATGCCAGCACGCTCAAAAAACTTCGTGCCGTCATATTTGCGGTCGGCTTCAATCCGGCCGCCTCCAGAAACGTTGGCGCTAAATCTGCGAGGCTGATAAAGTCCTCCACAACTCGGCCGCCCTTCACTCTCGTTGGCCAGCGAACCGCCAGCGGCACGTTCGTGCCCCAATCGTAGAGGTTGCTTTTGCATCGCGGGAATGGCATCCCGTTGTCACCGGAAATCACGACCAGCGTATTGTCCAGCTCACCGTTTTCTTCCAGAATCTCCAGTAGCTCGCCGACTTCCCGGTCGAAGCGCTGGACCTCCCAGTAGTAATCACAGATATCCGTCCGGACCTCTTCGCTGTCCGGCAGGCACGCCGGCACTTCAACATCCTCAAGTTTCATACCACTGTTGACGCCCGATTGCCACTTATAACCACGATGCGGGTCCGTGCTGCCGAACCAGAAGCAGAACGGCTTGCCGTCCGGCCGGGCTTTCAGGAACTGCCCGAAGTTTTTGTATCGCGGCCCTGCGGGATTGCGCTTTCGCCCACCCGGCTCATCCCGACCAGGCCCCCAGCCCTTACGGGTAAAACCCACGTGATAACCGGCCTGTTCCAGTATATCAGGATACACCTCGAACTTTGCCGGCAGCGTGCTCCACAGATTCCCGCCCTCCTCCAGACGCCAGTGCCACTGCCCTGTTACAATCGAACCACGCGACGGCGTGCAGGAGGGGGCCGTAACAAATGCCTTCTTAAACAACACACCCTCACGGGCCACACGGTCGAACGTCGGCGTCCTGACGACCTTGTCCCCCGCGATGCTTGCGTGTGGCCACGACCAGTCATCCGCAAGGCAAAAGAGAATATTCGGCCGCTTCTTCGCACTTCTACCGCCGCCCGATAGCTCGGAAGCACCCGTGCACCCGGAAAAAACCAGCGACCCTATCCCTAAACCTACCGCCCTCAAAAAATCACGCCGTGCGCAGCAATGCGTATTCATGTTCTTTTTCTCCTATTCACGTTCCCCTTTGTTTTAGCCGAACTTCACCGCATCCCTAAGGCCCCACGATTTTGTGGACCTCGCCGCTCGGCTTGTAGCCGATGCGAATAGCCCTCGTCCAAAGTTCGGTACCGCAGGCCAGCCGGACCGGCTCCGTGTAAAGCAGCCATCGCCCATCACTCCCAACTCGGTACCCAATGGACGCGCCTTCGGTGGCGCACGTAATTATCACAGTAACTTCGCTGTCTGAGGCGGCGGTCGTCTCGACAGCAGGCGTGGCCGTAACAGGCTGCTTTCGCCCGGGCCACATCCGCTCGATAAGCTCATCTTCCGGGATGCCGCCAAGATCGCCCGTCTTTTTTATCCACTCATCCAGAACACCCCGCATCCGCTCGATCACCTCTCGATGTGCGGGCGACTCGGCCAGGTTGTTTATCTCGTGCGGGTCGCTAACAACGTCATAAAGCTCCTCGGCCGGTTTGGTCTCTCGGAAGAATAGTCTCTGCGGCCCCGTAAGTTTGCCCTCGGCGTTGAGCCTGCGCCACTCCTGCATAATCGGCATCTTGTCGCGGTAAGGAATCGGCTGGGCGTATGGCTTTTCCGGCATGAAATTGCGAATGTATTTATACCGCCTGTCACGAACGCATCGAATATGATCCTCGCTCTTTGCGTCCATACGCTCTCGCCCGGCAAAAATGTACTCTCTCGTCTTGCCCTTCTGCTCACCCAGAAAAGCTCTGCCCTGCATATACGCCGGAATTGCCGCGCCGGCGATGCTAAGCACCGTAGGGGCAAAGTCCACACAACTAACTAAGTCCTCACAGACCTCGCCGCCTTTGATCCGGCCCGGCCAGCGAATAATCAGCGGCACGTGGATCCCCGAATCGTAAACCCAGCGCTTGTGCCGCGGCAGTCCCCGGCCGTGGTCGCTCCAGAAAAACACCACTGTATCGTCCGCCAATTCATCATCAGCGAGCTGCCGAAGAATCTCCCCCGCCTGCTGATCCATTTTGGTTACATTGTCGTAATACCGCGCCAGGTTCTCCCGAACCACCGGCGTATCGGGCCAATACGGAGGCAGCACCGCCTTGCACGGATCGTGAATTAGCTTCTCACCCTTCTTGGGCCAGCTTCGGCTCTCGTGCGAGACTGTCAGATTGATGACGCTGAAAAATGCCGGGCCTTCAGGCCGGTTGCGCCAGTGGGCCCTCTTACTGCTCTCGTCCCACGCAGTGAACGGCGGAGCGAACTGGTAGTCGGTCTTGGAATTGTTTGTGCAATAGTAGCCCGATGCGCGAAGATACTCCGTAAAGCACTTGACCTGCGGCGGAGGAACAGCCTCGTAGCCCTTCAATGACGTTCGCATGTGCATGGTCCCGATCGTACTCGGGTACATCCCCGTAATTACCGAAGACCGCGTCGGGGCACAAACGGGATATACAACAAAAGCGTTGCTGTAACGCCTCCCCTGCCGTGCCAGTTGGTCGAGATTGGGCGTATCGGCATAATCATCGTCGTAACACCCCAAATCGCAACTGGTGTCCTCACAACTGATCCAGAGGATATTCAGCCGTCGTCCCCGATTCTTCCCCGCCCCCTTGCTGCCGGACGCCCTCGCCGCGCTCGTGCCCCCCGACAGTGCCGCCGCCACCGCACCCAGCCCCAGCGTTTTCAAAAAATCACGCCGCCCGTAATCGAACTCACTCATATCTGCTTGCTACTCCTTTCGCATACTGCTCCCCTTTGCCTAAAAGGCAAGCCGGTCAGTTTACACCTCTTTCTTTACCTCCACCTTTCCCACCGGCCGGGCGTTGGCCTTGAGTTCGCGGTCAAAGTCCTCCATTATATCCGTCAGACGCTTGACGATTTCAGGATGCTCATCGGCCACATTGTGCTTTTCGCTGATATCGGCTTTCAGGTCGTATAGCTCATTCTTCTTCCTGCGGCACAGTTTCCACCTGCCGCTGCGGACGGCTTCGAGTTTGCTGCCTCTGTAGTAGAAAAACGCTTTATGCGGCGACTTTGCAGCCCGTCTGCCGGACATCAATGGCCGGATGTCCCTGCCGTCAATCGCGCGGTAAACAGGCAATTTCGCTCCGGCCAATCGAGCCAGTGTCGGCAGAAAGTCAATAGTCGAACACACCTCATGGCAAACCGCCCCAGCCGGAATCCTGCCCGGCCAGCGCGCAATACACGGCTCCCGCATGCCACCCTCGTACGTTGAGAATTTACCATCACGCAGCGGCAAAGCAGACCCACCATTCTTGCGTTTACTCAACCACGGGCCGTTGTCTGAGGTAAACAACACCAACGTCTTTTCATCAATGCCCAGCTCTTTTAGCGTCTTGAGAATCTCGCCCACGCTCCAGTCGATTTCCTCTATCACGTCGCCATACAAGCCACGTTTGCTTTTTCCCTTAAATTTTTCCGACACGAACAGCGGAACGTGCGGCATCGTGTGCGGCAGATAAAGGAAAAAGGGGCTGTCTTTGTTTTCGGTGATGAACTTTATGGACTCCGTGGTGTATCGCAGGGTCAGAGTTGCCTGGTTGGCCGGGTGCTCAATGATATCTTCATTTCGCATAAGCGGCGGGCCGCTCTTGTCGCCGCGCTTGATTCGCATGTCATTGCTGTAAGGGATGCCGTAGTAGGAATCGAATCCCTGTCGCATCGGTAGAAACTGCGGCAGGTGCCCCAGGTGCCACTTACCAACGCAGGCACAAGCATAACCGCGTGATTTGAGGACATCAGCAATGGTGACTTCATCAGGATTCAGGCCTATATTGTCCCTTGGAAATAACACTTTTGTGATACTCACACGTGGCGGATAGCAGCCGGTCAGCAAGGCCGCCCGCGACGGCGAACAAACAGCGGAAGCCACGTAGAAGTCCGTGAACTTCATACCCTCGGCCGCCATACGGTCAAGATTTGGCGTTCTAATCAGCGGTGAGCCGAAACAGCCAATGTCCTGATAGCCCTGGTCGTCGGTAAAGATGATTATGAAATTCGGCTTGTCCATAGATGTCTTGGGCGAGATTTGCCCTCCCTTCTTGCTTTCGCAAGAAAGCAGGGGGGCACATCCCGGCACGGCCAGCGATGCAGCACCAAGACCCACGGTTTTAAGAAAATCACGGCGAGTGTAACCAACTGTTTTCATGCCTGTCTCTCCTACTTTTAGTTTACTTTTCTCATACTGTCCGGAACCTCAAGCCCAACATCCCTCCGCCATACTGTTAGGCGCTTTTGCAGCTCGGCGGCTTTGCCGGGCAGCTTCTCGGCTAGGTTGTTTTTCTCCGAGATGTCCTCGGCGAGGTTATAAAGTTCGACCTCCCCCTTATCGAAGAACTCAATAAGCTTCCACTTGCCCTGCCGTATCGCCCCGGATGACCGTCCGCCGAGGAAGTGCGGCTTTTTGAGCGGATAGTGCCAGTACAGCGTGTCGCGCCCGGGTCTGGCCCGGGGGTTCTTCAGCAGCGGCAGGATGGAAACGCCATCAAGGTGCTGGTGCGGGTCTGCTCTGTAGCCCGCGAACTGGAGAAACGTCGGGTAGAAATCAACATTGCCGGTCGGCGTGTTGCACACACTGCCCGCTTTCACCACGCCGGGCCAGCGAATGATTAACGGCTCGCGGATGCCGCCCTCGTAAAGCGTGGACTTGCCCGCTCGAAGCGGAGCGTTCGAGGTTACACTGCTTTCCCCGCCGTTGTCGCTTGTAAAGATTAGAACCGTTTTTCCCGCCAGGCCGAGTTTGTCGAGTTTCTTCATAATCATTCCGACGCCTTCATCGATGCTTTCGAGCTGCGCAGCTAAATGTGGGTTGTTCCGTCGCGCCCTGTTTCCCTTGCCGGCACCGGACTTTTTTTCATACCTGGCGACCAGCTCGGCCTTGCCCTGCAGTCTGGTATGGACGGCATAATGGCTCAGGTAGAGAAAGAACGGCCCATCCTTATGCCGCTCGATGAACTCGACCGCTTCGAGGTTGCACCGGTCGATGAGATACTCCCTGCCGGGCAGACGTTTCTTGATTTGCTTGTTGAAGTGATACGGATGAAAGTAGCTGCCGCCGCCGATGCCGCGGTTTTCCGAGATAATCGTTTCGTCAAAGCCGTGCACGTTGGGCCCGAATTCTTTCACGCCGTGGTTGGCATAACCGGTAAGGTGCCACTTGCCGATGATACCCGTGGCGTAGCCGGCCCGCTTGAGCGTCTCGGCAATGGTGAGATGCTCGGTCGAAAGGTGGTTCGTGGCGTTTGGACGAAGGTAATCGGTTATCCCCACTCTTGCCGGATATTGCCCCGTCATCAGCGCCGCCCGGTAAGGCGAACAAACCGGCGCCGCTGCGTAAGCGTCGGTAAACTTCATACCCTCGCTCGCCAGCTTGTCGAGATTGGGCGTTTCATTAAACCTGTTGCCGTAGCATCCCAGCTCAGCCCAGCCCAGGTCATCGGCCAGGACGAAAATGATGTTCGGCTTGTTCTCAGATGCCTTGCCCGAAATTAGCTTAGAGGTGCTCGCACACCCCTGCATTGCCAGCGTCGCCGCACCCAGTCCCATCGCTTTCAAAAAATCACGACGACTTTTTCCGAATGTACTCATATTTGTTTCCTCCTGTCTTCGTTTGGCTTAGGTTGGTATCGGTTATTCGCAGTTGAAGAATCTTTCGCGTCCCGCTGGTAATCCTGGCTTGCTCACTTATTCTAATCGGCCAGACCCAGATTATTTTTTCACTATCGGCAATGATAAGCAGTTTCCGCCGTAATTCCTGCGGCACTCGCGCAGCGGTCAGGAATTTGCCCACCTTTTTCTCTCCTGCCGAACCCAGAGGCCGGAACCTGTCACCAGCTCGCCGAAAACGAACCAATAACGGCAGTTTTACCTTATCAAAATCAAACCATTCAACAAATTGGTTTTTTCCCGCCTTGAACCTTTCAACATCACATTCTTTGGTCTCAAGAACAGATGCCTCTATTAAATAATTGTCAAATCTTGTTTGTCCGGGAACCTTCAATTCGATGCTATCGTTTGTTTGCCTTTTGGGCTGCTGGTTTTTTTGCCGACTGAAAATTACTTTTCCGTATTCAAAGCCGGCTACGAACCCATCCGGCAATTCTATTTTTTTGTTACTGACTTTTTGTTCTGCCAGTTGCAATATTCTCTCGTAATGTCCTTGTGTCAGGTCTTTCTCACCGCTGCCGATGGCGCTCAAACTTCGTCGAACCAGCTCGACCTTTACCGGCTCCGGCTCCGACAAAAACCTCTTCAAATTCAGTGCGACTCTGTCATTGCCGCAATCGGCCAGCTCCGGCCACATCTTCTCTGCACGGCTGCAAACCAACCTATAAAACTGCCGCGCCGATTCAGTTAGCTCGGATAATTGTTCCACGATACAGCCGCCACAGTCTTTTTGTAATGCCGGAAGCAGCCGATGACGAATAAAGTTTCGCCTGTAGGTACAATCAGCATTTGTATGGTCCTCACGCCATTTTAGATTTCGCCCTTCTAAATACTCAATAATCTCATCTCGCCTGACACACAGCAGCGGCCTTACAAAGCGAATATCGCCGGCAAAGACCCGCACCGGCCAGATACCCCCAAGACCGCGAAAGCCCGTCCCGCGGAGCAGTCGCTGCAGAACGGTCTCGACGTTGTCGTTTTTTTGATGGGCCGTTACTATCCGGCTGCAGTTGTTGGCCTTTGCAATTTCAGTCAAACTCTCAATCCGCAGCTCCCGGGCAGCCGTCTCAATTGATAGTTTGTTTTGACGCGCATACCTTCGCACGTCCAGCCGCTTTGTTGTTATGGCTAACTTTAGTTCGGCCGCCTGTGCCGTAACAAAATCTTCATCCACCTCGGCATCAGTCCCTCTTAACTGATGATTTATATGAGCGCAAATCAGCTCGGCGCCCAAAACGCCCTCAGTCTTCATTGCGCACATAGCATAAATAAGCGCGGTTGAATCAGCTCCGCCGGAAACAGCTAACAAAATTCTATCTGCCGAATCAAAAAGCGAGTTGGCTTTGATAAAACCGGCTATCTTGTTCTCAAATTCCAACAGCATTTTTTATACATAAAAAAAACGGGCCTGACTCGTATCGAGGCCAGGCCCGAGACTCTATCGAAAAAAACTTTACCTCAAATTTTCGTCAATGTCACTCACCACTTCTGTCGCTTTGGGTCAGCTTCATGATACGTTCTTCTATAAATTCTTTACGATTCTGAGGCAGCCCGCCTCTTTTGAGGACCTCCTGATAAAGTTCCAACGCATCTGCTCTGCGAATAGCCAGCCGTTTATCCCAGATATACGCCGTCTTAAACCTCGCAGGATATATCGTATCGGGGTCCCACTGATAGGTCCGTTCGTAGTACAAAACGGCTATCGTGTAGTCCCCGAAGTATTCATGAATTCCACCAGCCTTGAATGCCGCATCGTCAATTTTGTCGCTGGCAGGATGCTTCTTTATCAGTTGATTGTATTTATTCAGGGCCAGCCGCAGCAGGTTCTCATTGTAAATAATCAATAAACCTTTCGCCTGTTTTTCAAGCCGCACCGCTTCAATATACATTAATTCCGCTTCGGGAATCATAGTGCTCGCTCTCAAACTCGGCCCCGCTGTGATGGCCTCAATGATGTAGTTATATTGCGGTATAGCATCTAACGCCGCCAGCTCCTTTTTGGCCCACTTCAATTTCATATTGTTGCCCGTCCTGGTATAGTAGTCTACCAGCAATCCAAGCCCCTGCCGATACGCCTGCCGATTGACTGCCATCTCTTCGATAATATCGGTCTCGCTGCCCACCTCCATCTTAATCACTGCAGCAGACCTGATTTGAGCCGGCAAAAGCTGGCTTCTGCCGCTGTCAACTCCCTGGCAGCCAACCAATACGTTCACCAAGACTATAAGCGCTGCCGTCAAAATTGTCCTTGCCATAATGGCCTCCTTTCATCCTTGAACTCAATTTTGCACATGCCGGATGGTTAAATGGTTATCGCCCACCAATTACCATTCACCAGTTACCAATTACCAGTTACCAATTACCAATTACCAATTACCAATTACCAATTACCAATTACCAATTACCAATCAAATGCCTGTCCGTCAAGAATAAACTCTTAAAAAAAATTCAGCCGGGTCGGCCCTCAGTTTCACCCCTCACAGGCCGTACTTTACTTGTTCCAGGCAAGACAGCCGCTCAAAACCACAGCCGGTATTTTAGCACCAACCCCCGCAAATTTCTACAACTTTTCACAAAATTTGTCTTATCCCCCGATTCTCGAACCTTGATTCTCGATTCTCGTCGAGCATCGAGTATTTTCTGTCCGCCCGATAGAGGCCCTACTTAAAGAGATGGTAAAGCATCTCGTCTGAAAGCTGCAGTGTGAATTCGGTGCCTGCATCTTCTTCACCGCCAACCTCAGCTTTTTCTCGCTTACTTTTTGCTGTGTGAAATGCCAAAAGACATATCTGCGAAAGTACGAAGGCGGTCACCAAAAGAATGACTAACCTGGCAATATTAGAGCGTTTCATTATACCATCACTTAAAATCATAATACAATCGATGAGTCCTAATAGAAACGCTCCCCCTCCAGAAATCGTAGCTGCTACACCCAATAAACCCAGGTAGGGATGCTTATCGAGATAGAAATTGGAGTAAAAGAATGTTTCCAATAGCAGAAACAAAGTTGCAGAACATCCTGCAATTACGGCCCACACAGTTAGGCGATTCATAAGCCGTGTATTCTTCTCAGTGAAGGCTATTGCATTTGCCGCTGATTCGGTAAGTCCGCCGGATTTTGTTGAACCAGCTCTCATAAATTCAGTCCTTAAATCGACGGAAAAGGGCCGACTCGCTGAGCGGATTTCGCAGGACCAGCTAACAATCCAGGAGTTTCAGAGACAGATTACCGAACGTCAAAGTGTAGCCCGAGCCACTGACCCCTTCTGTTCAGCCCGGCAGGATTTGCCGGGGCAAGGTACAGTTTCTCCCCTTTTCAGTATCACAATCGGCTGGCCTTCGAGCAAACTTCGGCCATCACCCGACCTTCAAAACTGGGGTCCCCAAACGCGAAATAGTGCGTTTGGGGGTCCCCCTTTCATTGCCGCAGCGCAAATTTAATCAGACCTTTTCCGGAACCACAAACGGCTCACGGTAATTGCGCGCGACGTACATATTTGCCCAGTCGCTGTATTCGCCGACGAATCTCTCCCTCCTTGTATCCATCGTCAGCATCGGCCCCATCGTTATCGGCTCTTTCTCCAGGTCAACCTCGTTGGCCTTGAGATGCTCGAGCATTCTGTCGAACGAGTCCATGAGGTACTCATTGTCGATGCTGTTTCTGATATCGCTTACCGACATCTTCTTGCCCAGCCGGTAAGAAATGTTGCCCATGTGGCATAGCGCGCTGGAGAAGTGGCCCTTCTCGATGTCTGCGTTGAGGTCGCTGACTTTTCTGCTGCGGACGGCATCGATGAAATTCTGATGGTGGCCGCCGCCGCCGCCACCGCCGATCTGCTTGTCAGTTCGCTTGTTGTTGTTATCCCAGACCCAGCCGCCGCCGTCGCCCGCGGCCCAGTAGCCATTCTCGCACTGCACGACGACGCCGATGTTGGTGCCGGTGCGACGCCAGACGTCCATCGACCTGTCGCCTTTTTTGCGAGGCAGGCCGCGGACCTCAAAGATCAGCGGGGCGGGCTTGTAATCGAGGAACACGACTTGCGTATTGGCCGTCTCGCCGGCATCGTTAACTCTGAATCTGCCGCCGAAGCTGAGCACGCGCGGCGCCAGCTTCGGATCGCCCAGTGCCCAACGGCCCAGGTCCATCTCGTGGATCCCCTGGTTACCGAGGTCACCGTTGCCCGTGTTCCAGACCCAGTGCCATTTATAGTGCAACTTCTTTCGTCGCAGAGGTTCCATCTCGGCCGGACCGCACCACAGATTATAGTCCACACTCTCTGGCACCGGATTCGGGCCATTGGTCCCGTTCACAATCCCATTGGTGCCTTCGAAGCGGGCCTTGTAGCATAGAGAGCGAACCCACTTGACGGCGCCAAGGTTCCCCTCGCGAATCCATTTATAGGCGGTCTTATGGGCCTCGGAAGAGCGCTTCTGCGTGCCGGTCTGTACGATTCGGTTGTACTTGCGGGCTGCCTCGACCGCCTTGCGACCTTCCCAGATGTTGTGCGAGACGGGCTTCTCGATATAGACGTCCTTGCCCGCCTGGCACGCCCATATCGTCACGAGCGAATGCCAGTGGTTCGGCGTCGCAGAGGTAATAGCGTCAATGCTCTTGTCTTCCAGCAGCTTGCGAACGTCAATGTACGTCTTGACCTTCTGCCCGTATTTCTTCTCGAAATCGCGTGCCCTCTTTTCCACTTGAGCCCTGTCTGCATCGCAAAGCGCAACCACGCGCACGCCCTTCTTCCCATTGAAATACCCGATGTGACCGCCGCCCTGGCCACCCGTGCCGACCACCGCAAACCGCAGGTCGTCATTCGCACCGCGGACGCGCGAATTAGGGGCCAGCACTGCTATCGCCGCACCGGCGGCCACCGAACTCTTGATAAATTCTCGACGTGTTAATTTGCTCATAATACTGTCTCTCCTTTATTTTTCAGGGCTCCCATTTTGCAATCTTTCGCAAAATGGGGTCCTCATAATAATGTTGCCTACGATATCGTTTTCTTCAGCATATCAGCGTATCGCAGAATCGGTTCTTTGTCAACTATTTTGCTGGTTTTGTCGCCGCATATTCGCGGTAATGTTCTGCCACCTTGCCCTGTTTTTCATCGCCTTTATGAAAGTAAAAGCGATATCGAAACGTCAAACTTTCACCGGCTGGAATCGTAATATCACCGGTTCCTTTCGGCTTGCCCTCAAAGTTATGCACGCCGAACGGATTGGCCGCAAACAATCCATAATCTCGAACGTGCCACCAGGTTGGGTGTTTCGGATTCTGAGGATGGTCGAAAATTGCCACTCCCACCACCTCGCCGTTCACCGGGCCATAGTAATCGCACCACGCCGCACGCTTACCCCACGTTGCCTTGTCGCGAACACCTTCGCTGTTGACAATATGCCCTTTTCCGACTTTCCCTTTGAGTCGCATCGTCGGCGCCAGCCGAATCGCCATCGAACCTTCTTTCGTATCACCCAGTATTACCTTGCCGTGCGATGCCTGAATCGTAATCTCGAAGTCCATCATTTGGCCATCCGGCCGATTGTAGAATCTATGTGTCCGCGTATCCGTGCATACGACTTTACCATCGGACCCCACCCAGTTATTCTGCGACTGAACGATACCGACCTTGCGGCCGGAACTGACCTTAACGAATTTATCGTGTACAATCCTGTCATTGCGACCCTGCCAGAAATCGTGCCCATTCACCTCGCCGTGCGTAAACCACAGCGAGCGGTGATGGGGATGGTCTTGCGCTTCGTCCTTACCCTCCTTCATCGGCCAGTGACGAGTGATATTAACTCCCGCCGGCCCTATCACCGGGTAAAAATACGGAAACGGCCCGTCTTTGAAGTTGTATTCCGTGAATAGTTTGCCATTAATTTCAACACTTAACTTCTCTGGCAGTTTTGTTATCTTAACGCCACGACCATCCTCTCTTGGCTTAACGAGTTGTCCCTTTGCAACCATCTCTTGCCAAACCAGCCGCTGCTCAATCAGCGCCTTGACACGGTCCTTCGGGTTCGTACGGGCTTCAAGAAGTATCCAGCCGTCGTAGCCCATCTCAACAAGCAGGTTCATCAGCTCCTGATAGGGATAGCTGCCGATGTTCAGCTCGCGCACGTGCACGGTTGCGCCGAAGCGGTCTTTGACCAGCTTGAAGTTGTACTCCAGTCCTTGCCCGGTCAGGTCCTGCGAGTTGCAGTTCCAGCACACGCCGACGTTGGGATGCTGGGCCACGTCCATTATTCCTTTTATCACCGGCAGCGGTGAGCACGAACCGTGAACTTCCAGCCGAATCTCCTGCCCGTAGTCGGCGCCGAACCGACCCAGTTCATTGAGTGACTTACCTATCTGCTCTATCGTCTTTTCACGCGACACCCCCCTGGGCAAATCGTTCGGCTTGACCTTCACGCCCGAGCCGCCAACGTCGTGCGAGAGCTTGATATACTCCTTCGCACCTTCGATGTCTTTGCGAAGTCGTGCTTGGTCAACGTGGTGGAAGGCGAAGTTGGTGCCCGGACCCACCAGTGTTACTGCGCTGTCGTCAAAACGCTTCTTCACCTCCCGCCGTTGTTTGGCATTAAGGTGCGATTCGACCCCGTGCTTATGTTGTGTGCGCAGCTCAACGCCCAGCACCTTGCTCGCTTCGCAGTTGGTGATTAGTGTCGGCAGCGCCCAGTCCCTGCCCCACTGGTAGGTAACCAGCCCCAGTTTCATTTTCGGACCGGACGTCCTGGCAGCAGCTAAGGCCAGCACTCTGTCCAGCGGCCCGGCTGCAACCGCAGCAGCTCCGAGATACATTGACTGTTTAAGAAAATCTCGGCGTGTGTTATGAATTCTACTCATATTTCTCCCTTTCGGTTAAGGATATGTTGTCAGAAATCAAGTCTTTTAGACATTTTCCTGAGGACTTTCACACCAATACTTCAGCCCATCCTCGCACGATTGGCTTGATTAACATAGTATTATCCTTGCCTGACGCCGTTATGTCAAGCGAATTTTGGCAAAAATTAGCGTATTCCTTGGACATCACGCCGGATTTACAGCTTGTCCCTTGACGAGGCAATCAAAACAGTATAATTTTATGCTGGTTCTTTCGATTGCCTTATCCGTTTATCAATTGGCCCTTGAATTACTAATAAAACCTGGGTGGCACCCTCTCGTGCTTCGCAGCGAAGCGCTGCTTCGCAGAGTAGTACAAACTTGTTTGGGGGTGTTGAAAAACGAGCAAATTCTTCTGTTACTGTTTTTATGTTGAGAAGGGAGACGCTATGAAAAATGTACAAACTATTGTAAATGCGGCTGCAGTTTTAATTGCCCTGTTAACCGGGACAATCGTCTTTGCCGGCTGCACACCGAATTCGGATTATCAAAGTTACGTTGATGCCCCTTATATTATCGATGTCCCCGTCGAATCTCGGAGCATTTCCTTTGAAAATCCGACCGGCGCAAAGGGACAGTCTGCCAGAGCTGCCAGTAAGCTTGGCGTTGGCCGTAAAGGCGCGCCATCAAAGTCGATTAAGCCAGGCGAAACCGTTACGCTTTGTAACATTAAAGGCCCCGGCGTCATCCGACACATCTGGATGACTACTCATCGCAGGCCGGAGAGCTTGCTCGGAATGGTCATTCGCGCATATTGGGACAATCAGAAACAGCCCTCCATCGAAGTCCCCATCGGCAACTTCTTTGGCATATCCCACGGCGGCGAACCTCGGCAGGCTTACCAGTCCGCCGTCCATTCTGTAAATCCAAATGCCGGTATGAATATCTGGCTGCCTATGCCCTTCTCCAAAAGGGCCCGGTTCACAATCACAAACCACAGCGATAAGAGCACCGTCCTTTTTTACAATATTGATTACACCCTCGCCGACCCTCTTGCCGAGCCGTTCGGAAGGCTTCACATTCTCTACCGAAGAGAAAACCCTACAACGTTGAAGAAGGACTTTGTTATCCTGCCTAAAAGGACCGGAATGGGACGATTTGTCGGATGTGTCCTCGGCATCCGTCCTCTCAGTGGCGACTGGTGGGGCGAAGGGGAAATCAAGGTCTATCTCGATGGTGATGAGCAGTTCCCAACCATCGCCGGAACCGGCACCGAGGACTACATCGGACAATCCTGGGGCTTGCAGGACAAGACCTACTTATATGGAGGAACTTCACTGAACTCCGGCGGCCTGATTTCAATTTATCGCTGGCATATAAAAGACCCTATCTACTGGAAAAAGGACATTCGCGTAACAATCCAGCAAATCGGCTGGAAGGGCGGCCTGTATGAAAGGCAGGATGATTGGAGCACAACTACTTTCTGGTATGAGCCGCTGCCCGGCGTGCCTTTGCCTCCGCTGCCAGATTATAAAACCAGAATGGCCGGTTACGGCGCGGCTTCAAATCCCGCGAAAAAGTAACTTTGCCGTTGTCCTTTTAATCTGTGCAACCTGTGCAAATCCGTGTCTAAAAAAATCTCTGCGTACTCTGCGGTTAAACAACCTTTAATAACCGTTCTGCAATCTTCAAGCCGGCATTTAATGTCGCAATTTCCTTGCAAGCCTTTGCCATTTCCTTTCGTTTTTCTTCATCTTTCATCAAATCTTCCAGCTCTTCGGCCAGCCATTCAGCCGTCTCTTTGCGCTCCGGCAAATCATCCACTATAACCGCCGCTCCCGCCTCAACCAGTTTGCCCGCATTTAAGTATTGATGCCTGTCCTTATGATACGGGTAAGGCATGCAGATACTCGGCACAGAAGCCGCAGCATATTCAGCCACGCTGACCGCTCCGCTCCTGCCGACCACCAAATCCGCAGCCGACAATAAATCCGGCATATCATCGAAATAATCCAGGACCTTATGCCCGATTTTTGTCCCGGCGTACATTTGCCTGACTTCTTCGTAATTACCGGCCCCTGTTAGATGAACTATTTGCCAATCATCGGCAAAAGCAGCTAACTTTTCCAACAGCGAGCACACCGCTCTGTTAATATTTTCCGACCCGCTCGATGCACCGGTTATAAGCAAGGTCTTCTTATTTTCATCAAGGCCTAATTGCTCTATCACCTTGTCCGGCTTTGGGTTGTCAAAGCCGCTTCGCAAGGGACAGCCGACAACATTAACGCTCGCGCCTCTGTGCGCAAAATACTCCGCCGTGTCTTCGAACTGCACAAAAATCTCGTCTGCCCAGCGAGCTATTATCTTATTCGCCCGACCCGGCACAATATCAACGTTCAAAAGCGCGACAGGCACCTTTAGTTTATGTGCTGCGAAACAAACCGGCGCCGCAACAAACCCGCCGACCCCAATCACCACCGCGTTCTTACTTTCAGCAATTGCTTCTTTGGCAATTCGATAGCTTTTCAAAAATGAAGTGCAAAAGCCGATTAGTTTGCCGGGCCGGACGGAAAAGCCCTCAGCCGGCAATGGGGTATATTCGAAGCCGGTTTGCGTAAGGATTCGTGCATCGATGCTGCGGGTGCTGACAAAGAGATGTATTTTCGCATTGGGCTCTAATTTTATTATTTGCTCGGCCACAGCGATAGCGGGATATATATGTCCCCCCGTTCCGCCACCGGCAAAGAAAAAACACTTACCGCCCATCATTCGGCTCCTTGCATATCTGCGCATTGAAAGTGTGCCCGAACTCGGCGATGAATGCAAGCGCTTTTTCCATTGCGTTAGGCCAAAGCCCGTCCGTCAGGTTTGCAGGCCGAAAGTCGGAACAGCAAGGTACACGAAATTTATTCGTAGCGGTTGCATTTTTTAGATAAATAGTTTATTTTTAATAACATACAGGTTCAGCAGTATTGCTGAAAGAAGGTTAAATGGAAAATGTCAGATAATACCCCCACAAGTTCCACTCCACCTGGTGCCGGTCGGTTCGCGACCACGCACTGGAGCGTAGTCCTGGCAGCGGGCCGACCCGCCTCTCCACGCTACCAACAGGCGCTGGGGACGCTGTGCAAAACATACTGGTTTCCGCTTTATGCCTATCTGCGGCGACAGGGATATGACAGTCACCAGGCCGAGGAGTATACCCAGGCCTTTTTCGCTCGGATGTTGGAGAAACACGGTTTGCGTTTGGCCGACCCGAAACGCGGCAAATTCCGCTCGTTTCTGTTGGCCGCACTGAAGTACTTTCTGGTCAGCGAGCGTGACCGGGCGCAAGCCCAAAAACGCGGTGGAGGCCGAAAAGTCCTTTCTCTCGACTTTGAAAACGCTGAAAGTCAATACGCCCTTGAGCCGGCCCATCAACTGACGCCGGAAAAACTCTTTGAACGGTCCTGGGCGCTGACGGTGCTGGAGCGGACAATGACCCGGTTGCAAACCGAATCGGCCGGTATGAAAAAACGCAAACTCTTCGACCACTTAAAAGTTTACCTGACAGCTAAGAAAAGTTCGGTCCCCTACCGTGACGTGGCCGACGAGCTGGGTATGACCGAGGGGGCGGTGAAGGTCGCCGTGCATCGACTGCGGAAGCGCTACCGCGAGCTGTTGCGGGATGAAATCGCCCAGACGGTTACGACCGAAGACGAGATTGATGAGGAAATTCGAGACCTTTTTGCCGCTCTTACCTGCTGAGCCATATATCCAATATCTCTGGAAAAAAGGCCCAATTTCCTGTAACCTTTCTGCCGGTTTGCTTAAGTAATAGGTGGAAGCAACCAATATCCGGAAAGGAGATGTGATTATGGCTGAAGAAAGACACTGCAGCGAATGCGGGGGCAAGCTGCCGGCTGATGCGCCGCAAGGCCTTTGTCCGCAATGTCTTATGAAGCTCGGCCTGCCCACCGGTGCCGAAGCTGACAAAAAAGATTCCCCTGATGATAAAAGAGCTATTCCTACCAGCGCTACTCCGCCGGGCGGGTTTGTACCGCCTGAACCTGCTGAACTGGCCAGGCAATTCCCACAGCTTGAAATCCTCGAACTATTGGGTCAGGGTGGGATGGGGGCGGTCTATAAGGCCCGGCAAAAGCAGCTCGACCGTCTCGTGGCCCTGAAAATCCTGCCGCCGGAAGTAGGCCAGACGGAGGCCTTTGCCGAGCGTTTCACCCGCGAGGCACGCTCGATGGCTATGCTCAACCATCCCCATATCGTTACGGTGCACGATTTTGGCCATACAGAGGAAGGGCTGTACTACTTCGTTATGGAGTTTGTGGACGGAACAGACCTGCGCCGGGTAATCCAGGCCGGCGAGCTCAGACCTGACGAAGCACTCGTCATCGTCCCGCAAATCTGCGAGGCGTTGCAATACGCCCACGAAGAGGGCATCGTCCACCGCGACATCAAGCCGGAAAACGTTCTGCTGGACAAGAAAGGTCGGGTCAAGATCGCCGACTTCGGCCTGGCCAGGCTGCTGGATAGGCCGGCAACAGCGTACACGCTGACGCAAGCAGGTCAGAGGATGGGCACACCGCACTATATGGCCCCCGAACAAATCGAGCACCCCCACGAGGTGGACCACCGCGCCGATATCTACTCGCTCGGCGTCGTGTTCTATGAAATGCTCACCGGCGAATTACCCCTCGGCCGGTTTGCCCCACCATCACAGAAGGTTCAGGTCGACGTCCGCCTCGACGAGATCGTCCTGCACACCCTCGAAAAAGAGCCCGAACGCCGATACCAACACGCCAGTGAAGTAAAAACCGATGTCGAGACAATCGCTGCCGAAGCCAAACCGGCCGCAGTCTACGCTCCGAAAACGCCAACCACACGTAGATTCTCACGTGCAGCGATCGTCGGTGCCTGCTGGGCGCCGTTCTTTTTCCTTTTACTTGTCCCTGCTGTGCTATTTGTTATGCCTGTGTATCGTTTCACTGGCCCCGACGGCGGACCTACCCCAAGAACCGGCGTTGGTTTTTTGCCACTCGTAATCACAATACCATTCTTACTGCTCGGCCTAACAGCACTGTTTGGCACGACAATCCTTGGCATCGTGGGCATAACACACATACGTCAATCGGCCGGCCGGCTCTACGGAATGGGTCTTGCTTTATTTGATACGTTGCTTTTTCCTCTGCTCTTGTTGAATATTGCCATCCTTGCAGTTTTTCTACTCGCCGGTATGGGTATATCTGAAGCCGTCATCCTGACACTGATAATCTGTGGCCTGCTTGACTTCTTCATCATCCGCTGGGCCTGGCGAAAAGCAAACGCCGGTCTCGAGCCGCTACAAAGGCAGGCCACCCCCGTAGAAGACGACGAGAAGGCAGCTATTCGGCAGCAAGTCCGAGGACCGGCCATAGCACTGTTAATCGCTGGAATTATCACTCTGGCGTCGGGCCCCATCACTGGCCTATGGATACTGGTAGAATACCGGTTGGTTGACTCGTGGGAAGTCGGCGATTGGCGGTTAGGGACGACGGTTTTGACTATCTGGCTGATTGCGCAGGCGGTGGCTATCACAATCGCGGCTCTGGTCATCGCCGCTGCTCTGAATATGAAACGCCTCAAGTCACGCGGACTGGCGCTCACCGCAGCCATTCTCGCCATGATTCCACTCACACTCAGCTGGCCCCTGACACTCCCGATTACAATCTGGGTCTTGTCCATACTAACCAGGCCGGAAGTCAAAGCCGCCTTCCCAAGAAAGAAGAGGGTGGTAGACTTATCGCGACAAGGCAAATGGAATGCTTTCTGTATAGCTGCGCTGCCGATTTCATTAGTCGGAATATTCTTCTCAATTCGTGAGATGGACCCGGGTGAAGATGTAGCTGTTCGAATAATATGGGCTTTATCTATCGCTATATCCGTCGTGTTTGCCGGTATAGGTCTCTGGCAGCATTCAAAATATCAGGGAATGAAGGGTAAAGGCCTCGGCATAGCTGCGTTGATTGTTGCGCTGGCGGCCCTTGTTGGCTTTGTTGTTACCATTTATTACCCTGTGGGTTGGTAAACCGCATCGCTATATTTCTACGAACAATGAACTTGTTTTTTAGTCTTTCTTCGTGTTCTTCGTGGTCTAAAAAATGTTTGTGCCTTTTGTGCCTTTTCGCGGCCATTTCCTATCCTTTAATTTTGAATT
>Ga0209979_1000426_pt1 | contig 58224 bp, 47 predicted proteins | sample AnhtaG_FD_183114 | JGI IMG/M metagenome (GOLD analysis project Ga0209979, IMG submission 183114) | Deep subsurface microbial communities from Anholt, Denmark to uncover new lineages of life (NeLLi) - Anholt_01485 metaG (SPAdes) (version 2) | ecosystem: Environmental > Aquatic > Marine > Oceanic... | reverse complement strand
TTGAATCCGCCGTGGAAGAGATCCGCTTTCCCGATCTGGATAGCGGTGTTAGTCAGGACAGAGAATGGTGCGAGGTGGTTACCAAGGAAGGCACGAGGCGAATTCGTTTTCACGACTACGAGGATGTCTTTTCCATTCCGGGTCTCTATGAGGAGCTTTTTTACAACAAATTAGATTGTCAAAGTCCGTTTCGAGTCACTGATCTTCTTGTTGATGTAGTAGAGGAGTTTGACACAGATTTTAGCGAGTTGAACGTGCTTGAAATAGGTGCCGGCAACGGCGTAGTTGGCGAGACCTTGAAGGCCTGCGGAGTGGACAGTGTTGTGGGGGTTGACATTCTGGAGGAAGCCAAGCATGCCGCTGAGCGAGACCGCCCTGGGGTCTATGACGACTATCTGGCCGTAGATTTGGCCGACATTACCGAGCCTGAGGAAGAGCAATTGCGCGACCGGCATTTCAATTGCCTGGTGACTGTCGCCGCGTTGGGGTTTGGAGATATCCCCCCGTATGCTTTTGCCAAGGCTTTGGACCTAATTGAGATCGGCGGATGGATCGCTTTTAACATAAAGGAGGACTTTGTGTATCAGACGGACCAATCCGGATTTGCCGGTTTGATTAAGGATCTGACCAGGAGACAAGTAGTCCAGACCCAAGCCTATCGGCGCTATCAGCACCGTCTTTCGATTACAGGAGAACCTCTTTTTTACATCGTGTACGTAACCAGGAAACTGCGAGATATTCCTGACGAGATTTTGCAAAGCTGAGGCGGGCCATCTGGTCCGGTGGCCGCCTTTTTTCGGAGTGGATCATGTATCGCAACGCACTGGCTTTTCTGGCCTGTCCTATCTGTGGAGATGAGTTGTTTCTGGCAGGTCATGTTGGGAATGATGAGGACATCACCAGCGGGATTGTGGAATGTGAGCGAGGATGCGGCAAATATCCTGTTCGAGATGCCGTACCTGTTCTCTTGCCGGAACGCTGCCAACAGAAGTATGAGGCAGAAGAACTACAAGGGAGCACCCGCGACCGCTTCAGTACAGAATGGCATATGTACCGCTACGGTGAAACCACGTGGGGCGTAACGGTCGAAGAACGGCTACCAGTGGTGCTGTACGAACTAGGCTGGTCAAAAGAAGATGTAGCAGGAAAAGTGGTTCTGGATGCTGGCTGTGGGAATGCCACACTGTCTTACGGGTTGGCGGAATTGGGGGCTACGGTAGTGGCCCTTGATCTAAGTGACGGTGTTTTCCGTGCCCAGCAGCATTGTCGGCACGAGAATCTTCACTTTGTCCAGGGGAACCTGTATTTCCCACCCTTCAAGCGAGGCGTCTTTGATGCAATTTACTCTTGCGGTGTTTTTCACCATACACCTGATACGCGGAAATGCTTCGATGCACTATTGCCCGTGTTGAAGAACAGGGAGGGCGCACGCTATTTTATATGGCTATACAGCAAGCGTTCCAAATTGTTCAATCTGACGGTCGAGCCGCTCATGAAAGTGACTCGCAGGTTGCCTCCGCACGTGCTGGTTCCCTTGTGTTATATCCTTGCGCCGGTTGTTGAGGTGGCTTCACGTTCTCTGACGGCTTTAGGTATGCACAACTACGGCTCCAGGACGCTGAGAGATCGAGCCATACAGACACATGATCTGCTGGCACCGACGTTCGTCTGGTATCACAGCTTTGATGAAGTGAAGGAATGGGCTTGCGAGGCCGGATTCGAAGAGATTCACCAAACCAATTATGAACCCACACAGAAGGCCCTTTCCTCAGGGCTTAGGCAGCTCCTGGACAAGTATCGCTCGATTTGTCGGCCGGGTTTTGGCATTCTTTGCAAAGGTTCGCGTGTGGGTGCATGATGGTCAAACTCGAACATGTTTACAAGAGCTTTGATCGAGGCAAGTCCTTCGCTGTCCAGGATATCTCGCTTGAGGTTCGAGAGGGGGAAACAGTGGTGTTGCTGGGCAAATCCGGCTGTGGCAAAACAACCACGCTGAGGATGATCAACCGTCTGGTCGAACCCACAAAAGGACTAATTGAGGTTGATGGCCGTGATGTTAGGACTCGTGATCCGGTAATGCTGCGGCGGTCTATCGGGTACGTGTTCCAGGGAATTGGTTTGTTTCCTCACCTAACCGTGGAGAAGAACATCCGCACAAGCCTTTCGTTGCTGGGATGGTCCAAGAGCAGGCAGAAGCAGCGTGTACGTCAGTTGTTGGATCTCGTGGAGTTGGATCCGGATGAATATGCCAACCGGCTGCCGCGTGAACTCTCCGGGGGACAGCAGCAGCGCGTCGGGGTTGCTCGGGCATTGGCCGGCTCGCCAAAGTACTTGCTGATGGATGAGCCGTTTGGAGCATTGGATGCGATAACTCGTGACCTACTCCAGCAGCAGCTACTGGAGATTCAGAGAAAGGTGGGAGTAACGGTGGTCTTTGTCACGCATGACATCTTTGAAGCACTGAACGTAGCCAGTCGCATTGCGGTACTAAATCAGGGTCGTTTAGAGCAGATCGGCACCAAAGAGGAAATAGTGAACGAACCGCAAACGGAGTTCGTCCGGGAGATATTCGCCAAGCCCGCAGGTCAACTGAGACGCTATAGGAGTCTGTTGTAGCCATGAATCAGTTCTGGAACGTGGTCATTGAGCGTTTTCCTGAAGTAGTGACACGTACGGGGGAGCACTTCATACTAACGGGCTTGTCCACCCTGATAGCGACCTTGGTCGGCATTCCTCTCGGGATCATAGCATATCGAACTCGGCTGCTGCGACACCTCCTCGTGGCGATTGTCAATCTGTTTCAGACCATTCCCAGCCTCGCAATGCTCGCGATTCTATTGGTGCTACTGGGCAAGATCGGCTTCGCACCGGCGCTCGTTGCACTCGTGCTGTACGCGCTATTGCCTATCGTCCGCAATACCATTACAGGACTCAATGAGATCTCTGCTGACATCAATGAAGCTGGCAAAGGCATAGGTATGACGGATGGACAATTGCTTTGGCGGGTGCAACTGCCGTTGGCCCTTCCGGTCATAATGGCCGGCATTCGGACGGCCGCGGTGGTCTGCGTAGGAATCGCCACGTTATCCGCTTTCATAGGGGCCGGGGGGCTTGGACAGTTCATCAACCGCGGTCTAGCCACCTACAATATGAACCTCATATTGTTGGGTGCGATTCCGGCTGCCATGTTGGCGATGGTAGTTGACGGATGCTTAAGTCTATCGGAGCGGGCGGTAGAGCCGACGCCCTTCACGGAGAGGCACAAATTACGTTATCGTCTGAAACCGGCCTTTGCGATTTTGCCGTTTATCCTGTTTGTCTCTGGGATGTTGCTGGTTCTGATCGGCGGTGCGAGGGACGATACAAGCCCTTCATCTTCGGGCGAAGCGGTAACGGTCGGGTGCAAGAATTTCACTGAGCAACTGATTTTAGGCGAGCTGATGGCCCAGCTTATCGAAGCTCATACGGAGCTTAGAGTTGAGCGAAGATTCAACTTAGGCGGCACTATGATATGCCATAATGCTTTGGCCCGTGGAGAAATCGACATCTATAGTGAGTATACCGGCACAGCACTAACTGCAATACTTAAGGAACCAGCCACAATCAATCCCAAGGTCGCCTATGCTCGCGTCGCGCGCGTGTACAAGAGGCGATACGACCTTATATGGCTCAAACCTTTCGGGTTCAACAACACCTACACCGTCACGGTGCGTCAATTGGACGCAAAGAAACACAACTGGAACACGATTAGTGATCTTGTCCCTGATGCTCGAAAGTTACATGCTGGATTCACGTCCGAATTCATGGAACGCGAGGATGGGTACCGAGGCCTAAAGCAGGTTTATGGTCTTACCTTTGGCAAAATCTCTGATTTGGAGGCGTCACTGATGTACCAGGCATTGGCGCAAAGGCAAGTTGATGTGATCTGTGGGTTCGCCACCGATGGCCGTATAGCCGCGTATAATCTGCTACCTTTGGAAGATGATAAGGCATTCTTCCCACCGTATTACGCTGCGCCCGTCGTTCGACAGGAGATTTTGGAAAGACACCCCGAGATCAGGTCAGCACTGGCGCTAATCGCAGGTCGTATAGATGATGCAATAATGCAGCAACTAAACTATAGGGTTGACCAAGGCCACATGGATACGCGCTCTGTTGCTCGTGACTTCCTCCGTGGTCCTAAGTAGGAGTCCTGTGGAGCCGCTTTGCGCAGACACCAGTGCTTTTCGTTAAAAGCAATCAGGGCATCGCAGTTGGGGCAGTTGAACTGGATTGTCATATTCTCGTATTGCGTATATCGTATTGCGTATAAATCCGAAATCCGAATATCGAAATCCTCCGCAGGACACCTTGCGGTGGAAACAAATTCAAATGACAGAAATTCAAAATTCTAAACGTTTTGGTCATTCGGACATTCGAATTTTGATATTGTTTCGTGCTTTGTATTTCGGATTTCGTGCTTTTCATTGTTTCGTGCTTTGTGCTCTGGATTTTAACAGAAAAATCAGGTTTTGTACTATTTAGGTTGCGCTATAGCGCTAATAAAGGCGGTCGAGCCCGGAAAATACCCAACTTCCGCTATCATTATACGTAAATCCCGTTAGAATTTAGTATAATACGGTTTTTCAATTGTAAGCATTTTTATTTCTAACGGGATAAAGAAAGACGGCCAATTGCCCGAAATACTCGTTAACGGACGTTTTTTGCGGTTTTACCGTTCTGAGCGGAAGCGAAGAATCTGGCCGATGAAGAGGAGATTCTTCACTTCGCTGCGCTCCGTTCAGAATGACAGGGGTCCGGCGGTTTACCGGAGATTATGAATGCTAAAGAGTAGGTCTTTTTTAGTTTTTTCGATACTTTTCTGCTGTTCTTTGTCGGCGTGGGCCCAGCCCGATGTGTCGGGATTAGATTCAGGTCGGCTGTTTTCACTGTCCGTCGGCGAAAGATTTTATGAAGTAGCATACGAGCTGGCCAACTCCCCTGATATTGGTGGTACACAAGCCGAACAGGCGATTATATTCTTAACCGGCACGATGAATCTGGACAGCGGAGCTAACTACGTTCACCCCGTACTGCTCAAGCTTGCCTGTCAATATTCAGAGCGAGACTATTCGCAGCTCGTCCATCACTGCCTTGAGAACTACGTAGATGATAAAGCCGACCTTGAGCCGGTTCGAGAGGCCGTTCATTATTTGCTTGAGCAGCTGGACTCCCGTGAGCAGCGAGAGAGGCTCCTTGAAGAGATGTTAAGGAATCTGGGCGGTAAAAGCGCTGTTCTGGATTCTGAATTGGCCACCCGGCTCGGCCTGCTGATGTCTGAAAAGGCCGACGACCCGAATGCTGTAAATGCCTTCTGGTTTGCGTATAACAAAAATAAATATAATAAGCCGGCGTTTGCAAAGCTGGCTGAACTTGCGGGCGAACGGCTTGGGCCGGCAATATATCTTGAGCATCTAAGATTAATGTTGGGCGAAAATCCGTTGGACATCGAAACCGCCTTGGCCTTTGCACAATACGCCGAGAGGCTGCAACTTTATGAGACAGCCGCGGGCGCTTATGAATACTGTGCTGATTTGTTCAGGTTTCTGCATCCGTCTCAATCTCTTCCGGCCTCAATATATCTTCCCTGGTCGATTAGCAGCTATAATACTCAACGAAATCAGCATAGATGTCTGAAGATTGCCGAGGAGTTGCGCCAGAGCGGGCGCTTTGACATACTTTTGGAAGCTATTGCCGGCAAAGCAGCGGCGAAAATCGGTGAGCAACAGCAGTCAACTGAGATACTAAAGGCCGCTGAAGACAAAGCGTTTGAGCTCGTGGACTATGAATCACGAACTACGGACTACGAACAATTGGCCTGGTTTCACTGCTTTGCCTTGCCGGACGCAGTCAAAGCGCTTCACTGGGCCAATAAGGCTTACTCAATTGAACCCAACTCACCGACCGCAGCAGCTATGTTGGCTTATTCACTCGTGATGAATCAGCAGACCGAATGGGCCAAGACGCTTATCGACAATTATGAGCGTAATCAAATCGCCGATTTAACGCTGGCCCAGGTTCAACTGGCGCAGGGACAAAGAGATTCGGCAATTGAGACGCTGAAGTCCGCAATCGCCAGAGACCCCGGAGCGTTGGAGGCGGAACGGGCTAAAGAGATTCTGGCCCAAGAGGGCGAGGAGTATATCCCGCCGATTGACCCCGATATCACCCTGACTGCGCTAAAAGATAGTCTCGAACAAGCGGTCGTTCCGACATTCGTTAGCCCGGAGGAAATAATTTCAGTGCAGCTAAATGTTCGCGGCAGTAAGTTTTCCTACGGCAGCGAATTCGGCGGCACTGTTGCAATAACAAATAATTCCTCTGAGCCCCTGATAATTAGTGATGACGGCTTGTTTTCCGGCAACATAAGAGTCGATGCCAGTATTAGCGGCGACCTTACTAAAAAGATACCGAACCTGATACTTGTCAAGATTATGCCTGCTTTGCCTGTCGAGCCGGGCCGGAGTATCCTCGTTCCGCTGCGTCTGCTTACGGGCGAACTTAAACAGCTACTGCTCACCTATCCGCAGGCATCTCTGGACATAGAATTTACGGCTTATCTCGACCCTGTAATCACTGACGAGGGCGAGATGGCTAACAGGCTCGGAGATATAAAGCCGGCCAGGGTGCTCGTGAAGCGCCCGGGCGTCGAACTTACAGGCAAGTTCCTGCGAAACCGGTTTAATTCGCTGTCGGCGGGACGACAGGGCCAAAAAATCAAAACCGCACAGCTTTTCATTGGCCTTTTGATGGAGCAGCAGGCGATGGCCGGTCAGGAGCCGCTTTACAAATTTATGTATGCCGACTGGATGCCGGGTATGTTGAAATCCGCATTGGTACATAACCTTGACGACGATGATTGGGTTGTTAAGGTCGATACTATGGCCGGGATGCTTTCTTTGCCGCTGGATTACGAGCTGATAAGTGCTGCGGCCAAAAATTTGCACGATACTCACTGGCCGACCCGTATGATGGCTGTTTATCTGCTGGCCAAAAACCAGAACAGCAATTTCGGCAAGGTCCTGGACTGGACAGCCAGATATGACCCAAGCAAGCTCGTTCGCGATATGGCAATCGCATTAGGTGCCGCCGGCCCACAAGCCCCGGAACCAGCAAATCTATTGGCACCAAGCGAGCCGGAAAAGCTGCTGCCGATTGGTAAAGAGTAATGAAATTGGCGCTGACAGTTTTTCATTCGCCTCCGAATTTTGCAAAAATTTATATTGTAATATCATCATAATTTTGTAACATTTCGTCTTTCGCGGGTAAGTTTTGGGCTGTTTTTTTGAAAGGGCTGCGTAAATGCCGGCTATCGTAGATGAGGAAAAATGCGACGGCTGTGAATCCTGCGTGGAAGAATGCCCGAGCGAGGCAATCAAAATGATTGATGACAAGGCGGTGGTTGACGTCGACGCCTGTGTCGATTGCGGCGTTTGCGTTGACGCCTGCCCTGCCGAAGCTATCAGTATGGAGTAAAAAAATAATATCAAAAATCAAATATCAAAATGCAAAATTAAGGAAGTCGTTGCCGCAAAGCAGCAACTCCACAATTTTGATTTTTTACTTTTAATTTTTGCGTTTTCTTGGTTGGCCCCATCGTCTAGGTAGGTCCAGGACACCGGGTTTTCAACCCGGCAACAGGGGTTCGAATCCCCTTGGGGCTATTCGTCAAACGGTGAAATCCTGAGCCCTCCGGCCGTCTGGGCTCTTAAACTCGCATACCGGATATGACCGCTTCAAATACCATAGTACCGTCAACGATTCCTTGCACACTTGTTGTAACATGGACGGTGTGTTTGCGACACTTGTACTTTATAATACGCCCAAGCAGATATAATCTTTGCCCCGGCTCGACAAGAGAGCGAAACTTCGCTGAGTCTATGCCGGCAAAGCCGATAAAGCCCTTCAGCTCATAAATCAGCTTTACAAAGAAGCACGAAAGCTGAGCTGCCGCCTCGACCATTATTACGCCGGGCATCAACGGCCGCCCGGGGATGTGCCCTCGAACCCAGAATTCGTTTTCGGTTACATCCTTATAGGCGAGAACCAGAAGTTTTTCCTTATCGTACCAGAGGATGCCGTCGAGCTGCTGCATCTCAAATCGCTGCGGATTTGCTTTTCCAATCGCTTCTTTGTCGAATATGGGTTTTGCCGCCAGGTCTATTTTCGATAAATCAAACAGTAATGGCGGCGGCATTATTGACCTCGATACAGGAGCATTCTGCGCATTTGCGGTACTGCTATCCGGCCGGTCGCGGTAAGCCCCGTTAGAAGCCCCCACTATCAGCAGGACAAACAGCAGGCGTTTCGCTTCTAACGCGGCAGGCCAATTATCCGGCCGCAACCGAGCCGAAATATGCACAGCGTTCAGCGCTTACGAATACCTGTGATAATTTATTGGGTTGACCTGATTTCAAGAACGCGGCTGCGAACAACTTGAGCAGCCTGCTTGATTTTCTGCATCTGCTTGCGGACCCGCGTTCCTGCCGCCTTATTTCCGCCTTCGGCTTTGTTGATGTCGTCTTCGATTTCAGTAATCAATGCTTTAAGGTCTTCGTACTCTTGCATCGAGTAGTCCTCCACTTTGGGGGTTAAAATTGCCATTTGTGGGTTAAAATCGGTAAAAACTTAACGGTGCACAAGTGTTTTGTCAAAGAAAAATGCCTTTTTTGCAAAAAAAAACAATATTTATTTTTTGCCATCCTGGGCGATTTCTACCGTCATCCCCTCGGCCAGCTCGGGGCAGGCTCTGAGGCGAAGCCGAAGGCGGCCTGTCAGGGCCCCAGTTTTTTGGTCAGTTCTGCGATTCTCCGGCCACGGCGTTCGCACTGCTGCCTGACCCTTTTATCGGGCTTTCCGATGGAAACCGGGCCGTAGTGGTCGCCCTGGGGGTCGCCCTGGACGACGCAACCGCTGATGAGCATCGCCTCTATTATGCCCATAATCGTGGTTTCATTGCCTCCGCCGATGTTTGCCGCACTGGTGAAAGCGGCCCCTATTTTGCCGTCGAGCTGCCCGTGCCTGCTGACCAAATCGTCGAACAATTGCTTTATCGGACCAGCCATGTGGCCGTAGTACGTCGGTGAGCCGACAACTATCGCATCATAGCCGAACACATCGTCGGCCTTTACATCGCCGACCGATTTGCACTCGGTCGGCAAATTGGCCTCGTTCATCGCCTTAGCTATTATTTCGGCCATTTCCTTTGTATTGCCCGTCCTCGAATAATAAATAACTATTCCCTTTGTCATTTTTAACCCTTTCTACGCTACTTTTATTCCAGACTACAGAAGTTTAGGTAAGTATTTTCCATTAATTAGTCTTATTTGGCCATTTTTCTCAAGATATTTATTTTCTGTTGACTTTTCCAGCGTATCTGTCGTATATTATTATCAGGTTGGTTTGAAAGATTCCGCCTTGATGACAAGAGTCCAAGGGACTCTCCCGAAAGGGTAGTCAAGGCGGTTGCTTTTTTACCAGTCAATAATAGTAAGTACTTTCTGTTTTGAAAATATCAAACTCGCTCCTAATCCCATCCTTCACGAGTTCATAGATTCTTTCGTCACCACGCGTCCACTTTCGGTAAATCGCCCAGTTACAGTAGTCTGCCACCTGCAAACCGAAGGAGGACTTTGAGTCATGATGCAAAAGTTGATACGGCTTTTTCGTTGCCTTCATGATTGGGGCGAGCGTCGTCTTTATTGCCTTTTCCACAGCCCTGCGTTTCCTTCCTACCGGGATTATGTCTGTTATTACAATGATTCCAGTATAGTCTTTAAGATTTCTTTCCTCACACACATATTGCAGTAAGTATCCGAGCATTTTCGGGTAAAACCTTGCTATGTCCCTTACGTTATGGTTCGTTTTCCTCTTATCAACTACTATCGTGTCAATCTGCAGATTGGGTAGGTTCTCCCCGATGATTTTGAACGCTAAGTCGCGAACTTTTTGTTTATCTTCACTCGCATGGAAGTATTCTATATCAAGGCCTCCCTCGACGAGATCGTACTTTAGGAAACCGAGAGAAGTGTCAAAATTGAAGGGCCTTGTAACAGTAATTGACGTGATCGTGAAATGGCTCGTCCCATTTCGGGAAAAATCAAAGTTACCGCCTTCGTCCAAAAATATATACAGGTAGTGGTCAACCCTGTCCTTGCTCACGGTGTGCGTATCCTTTTTTAATACGATACCACATACCCCTGTCAACAGAGGTATTGGCGTCTACTCTCCGCTTTGCTTCTTTTTCTTTAGCGGGATTATTTCCGGCTTGCCGAAGCCCCTGGGAATCTTAAAATCGAAGACCTTTTTATCCAGCTTTTTATTGACCTTCGGCTTGAGAAATTTTATCTCAGTAATATCCCCAAACGGAGGTTCCGGTTCTGTTGAGACAGCAACTACTTTTGTCGGCAGACCCAGCTTCTTATCAATCCAGAAATCGATGTATGTATAGTCATCCTTATAAACCGAGTCGGGCTTTACCTTCAAATGCAAATGAACAAAATTTTTCGGCTCGTCTTTTCGTCGCTCAATTAGCTTTATCTCAAACTGTTTTTTCAAATCTTTTATTTTGGCAAAGCCGATTATCGGCAAATTCTTACTGGCTAACTCAAAGGCGTCCACCGGCTTGTTTGGCTCGGCCAATTGATGGCATCTAACAGTCTTGATTTGATAGTCGAGGTGAGTAAGCCAGACGCCGTCGAAGATAAACTGCTCGATGTTTTTTTGTTCTTTTTCGTCATCCTGTTTAAGCGTTTGGAAATTTATCCTCAGCTTCGTTTTTTTCTTGTCGAACCTTGCATAATACAAAACGCCCTTCCTCAGTGTTTTTGTTTCGAACAACGGCTGGCTGATTCGATATTCAACCCGGCCCTCGTAGGATTTAAGCTCTGCGGTCTTCTGGTTTAATTGTTTTAAGACCGCCTCAACCGGGTCTGGCTTTACTTTTTCCGGCTGCTGAGCGGCCAAACTTTCTTTACACCCACCAGCCCAACAATTACTCACTGTTAGTAGCAGGACAAGGGCAACTTTCGTTATTATCTTTTTATCCATTGTTACGCCTCCATTTTTTCTATACGCTATTTTTATCTTCAATAATTTGGAGTATTTGGTCGATTTTTTCAATCGTAAAATCCGCATACCCGGCGAATTCGGCGGCCCTGTTGTGATTGGCCAGCAGCACGGCAACGGCACCTGCGGCTTTTGCGCAGAGCAAATCAAAAAGATAATCGCCCACCAGCAGAGTTTCGTCCGGCATAACGGCGAATTGCTCACATATTCGCAGCACGCCGAAGGCATCGGGTTTGACCGGGCCGTCTTCCCTGTCAACAATCGCATCGAATTTCAGGTTGTGTTTGCGGGCAATAGCGAGGGCATTGCTTCGCTTGTTACGCGTCAATATCCCGACATGAACACCGGCCTTGCGAAGTGCCGAAAGTGTTTGTTTTGCACCGGCGTTGAGGCGGGATTCTATTACCGCCCGCCTCTCGTGAAAATGTAATATTTTCTCCGCGTGCTGCCGCTGTTGCGGCGTCATTTTCTCCATCGACTCCAGGACCGGCCCGGAATCCCGCTCTAAGCCCATTTCTTCCCGAATGGCGTCAAAGTCAAAGTAAGGCTGCGTTATTGTGCCATCCAGATCAAATATTACAGCTTTAATTGACATAGTATTCGTATATCGTATCGCGTATATCGTATTGCGTATGAAGATTTCCGGTTTTCAATCGGAAGTCATAAATTGAAGATTATTCCTACGCTATCTGCTATTTTTTATTTAGCTTGTTTGCGTAGCAGCTCGATAAAGTATCGGCCGGCCTGGCCCAAAAGCTTGTTTTTGCGAACGATTATACCCGTCGGCCTGACAAAATTCTCATTCGAAAACCCAATCGCCTTTATTGTTTCGCTGCCAACTTCCTGAAGTATTGCGGTCTGCGGCAATATGCTTATCCCTGAGTTTATCTCCACCGCTCGTTTGATGGTTTCGATATTATCGAATTCCATGACCGGCCGGACAATAATATTATAACGCTGTAAAATATTGTCTATCCACGTCCGTGTAGGGACGTCTTTCTCAAAGCTGATAAACCTTTCAAATTGCAATTTATGAATATCGACCTGCGATTCGTGTGATAGAGGATGCTTCGGGCTGCAGGCCAGAACCAGCGGCTCATCCTCAAAGTCATACACGTCGAGCCGCTTGTCTCTTTTCGGAACAGCTACAAGACCGATATCGATATCGCCGGCCAAAACCAACTCATAAATTCTATCGGCGCTAAAGTATTCAATATGAACATTAACATTCGGGTAACTGACCATAAATTTTTTAACGTAGCTCGGCAGAGTGTGCATCCCGATACTGAAAATTGCAGCTACATTTATTCTGCTGCCGGTCGAGGACTTCATAGCATTCAGCTCACTTTTTAGCTGTTCATATCTTTCAAGCATATCTGTGGCGGCCTTGTAAAGTAACTGGCCTGCCTTTGTAAGCTCGATGGGCCTTTTCTTTCGGTTGATTAGCTGGCACTTGTACGCAAGCTCCAGTTGCGCAAGCTGCTGGGAAATCGCTGATTGACTTAGAAGATGCTTTTCAGCGGTTTTTGAGAAGCTCCGCAATTCAGCTAAATCGCAGAATATCTTTAGTGTTTCTATGTGCATTATAAGCTGTCCTGATAGATTATATTATTATTTAATCCTTTGTGCCAGGCCGTCAAATTAGTATATTGTATCTGGCTGGCGTTTTCAAGGCAATTACGTCTTTTCGCTATTAGTTTAGCTTATTATAACAGTCGTGGAAATAGAAATTTTAATTTTTAATGGAGGTTGTTCAAGTGGCTGCTAACACTGTAATCCAGGCCGTTTACGAACAAGTTCTCAAACGCAATCCCGGCGAGGTGGAGTTCCACCAGGCGGTAAAGGAAGTATTGGACTGTCTGGGGCCGGTACTCGAGAAGCATCCTGAATACGTCGAGGCCAAGATTCTTGAGAGGATTGTCGAGCCGGAAAGGCAGATTATGTTCCGGGTCCCCTGGCAGGACGACAAGGGCAACATCCAGGTCAACCGGGGATTTCGATTTGAGTTCAACAGTGCCCTTGGTCCATACAAGGGCGGTCTGAGATTTCATCCTACCGCCAACGCAAGTATCCTGAAATTCCTTGGATTCGAGCAGGTCTTCAAGAATGCCCTTACCACTTTAGCCATGGGTGGAGGTAAAGGCGGCTCAGACTTTGACCCCAAGGGCAAGAGCGACAACGAAGTTATGCGTTTCTGCCAGAGCTTTATGACAGAGCTTTTCCGTCATGTCGGCCCTAATACCGACATTCCCGCAGGCGATATTGGCGTCGGCGGGCGCGAAATCGGGTATATGTTCGGACAGTACAAACGGCTCCGCAATGAATTCACCGGCGTTTTTACCGGCAAAGGCCTGACCTGGGGCGGCTCACTTATTCGTACGGAAGCGACCGGGTACGGGTGTGTGTACTTCGCTGAAGAAATGCTAAAGACCCGCGGCGAGAACTTCAAAGGTAAGGTCTGTACGGTCTCGGGTTCCGGAAACGTCTCGCAGTACACGGTAGAAAAGCTCAATCAGCTCGGCGCAAAAGCCGTCAGCCTCTCTGACTCCAATGGTGCAATCTATGATGCGGACGGGATTGACGATGAGAAACTCGCCTTTGTGCTGGATTTGAAGAATGTGCGACGGGGCCGCATCAAGGAATATGCCGAGAAATTCGGTGTCGAGTATCTCGAGGGCAAAAGGCCCTGGGGCATTAAGTGCGACTGCGCCTTCCCGAGTGCAACGCAGAACGAGATTAGTGGCGATGATGCGAAAACACTGCTCAAGAACGGCTGCTATGTTGTCGCAGAGGGAGCGAATATGCCGAGTACACCGGAGGCGATTGAACAGTTCATCAGTAGTAAGATACTTTATGGCCCGGCAAAGGCCGCTAACGCCGGTGGTGTTGCCACATCCGGCCTGGAGATGTCGCAAAACTCACTGCGCCTTCCCTGGACACGTGAGGAGGTCGATGGGCGGCTGCATAGTATTATGATTGCCATCCACAAGCAATGCTACGAGGCCGCCGAAGAGTACGGTCAGCCGGGCAACCTCGTAATGGGTGCGAACATCGCAGGCTTCGTCAAAGTGGCGGACGCGATGCTGGCCCAGGGCCTTGTATAAAAAAGCCCCGGCCATAGACTCTAAAGGGTGCTTGCCTTAGTAAGCGCCCTTTTTTATTGCGTAACTTCAGAGATGCCATTACAATTGGCTGTGATGGAAAAAGACGTGGACATTAATAAAGTCGTTCGGCAGCACACCGAGATGGAGAATTTTTTTAGCGGAGGCTTTGCGGTCAAAGGTAAAAACCCGGCGCCCGAACTGCGAGATCAAGAGGACAATGCGGCTGTTGCCGCTGAGGCAGCCGGTGAGCTTGAAAAAATTGCCGACGAAGTTCACCGATGCCGTAAATGCGAGCTGGGGTCACTGCGGACCAATGCGGTGCCGGGTGAGGGTAATGCGAACGCTCGCATACTCTTTGTTGGCGAAGCACCCGGAGCCGATGAAGATGCACAAGGCCGACCTTTTGTCGGAAGAGCCGGAAAACTATTGGATAGAGTAATCGCAGCTATGGGGCTAAAACGCAGCGATGTCTTTATAGGCAATATCTTGAAGTGCCGCCCGCCGGAGAACCGTGACCCTCGTCCGGAGGAGATAATAAGCTGTCTGCCATATCTTCAAAGACAGATTGAGGTGATAAATCCCGAGGTCATTGTAGCTCTGGGCGCTCACGCAGCCAGGACTTTGTTAGACACGAACAAGTCGATAGGCCAATTGCGGGGACAGTTCCACGAATACTACGCCGGGCTCGGCAGAGCACCTATAAAACTTATGGCGACGTATCACACCGCCTATCTGCTGCGGAATTATTCAGAGGAGAACCGTAAAAGGGTCTGGGAGGATATGAAAAAGGTTTTAGCCGAACTCGGGCTGCCGGTCCCGGAAGGGGGGAAAAAATAATCCCGATTCGGTGCCAAAATACAGTTTTCAGGCCTAATCCGCTTACTCAGCTAAAAAAAGCCAACAATGGCTTTTTAGCCCAAAAATGCGCTTTTTGGAAAAAACTACCTGCTCCAGCAAAAAAAAATAAAAAAAATAAGAATTTTTTCAATTTTTTTATTGACTTTACCTCACCAATCCCTTAAATTGATTAAATCAAGGATGGGTGATTTAATAAGGACAATATGTGATGAAAATACTTCCTGGAGGAGTGTATAGAATGGACAAGTCAAAGCTTTTCCTCAGTTGCTTAATTACTGTCATGCTCGCGACTGCTGCACCAGCCGCGTGGGTCGAGCTGACCGATCTGGTACCAATAAGTTCCTTGCCGGGCGGAGTCCTGGTAGTTGGTGACAAAGAGTTCTCGGAGTTTGAAGTGACCGGCCTGGCCCAGGGGGGGCCGCCGCAGCCCGGCGCCGATACAGTTTTTGTGCAAGGCGGCCAGGACAACGCAACTGGCAACTACGGCTTGAGGTTCCGGCTTGCCTGGGATGCTGGTGTCGATCAACAGATAAACGCAGAGATAAAATTCCAGGTTTCCATCCTTCCCGACTACGAGGAGTGGTTCATCAACGACGCTACATTGTTTCTCGCTGCAGCCGGTGCTACCGGCACAGGCGTAGTCAACGCTTTTGGAAACATATACGATGCTGATTTTCTCGGAAACTCGCTTGCGGCACTGGCCACCTCAAGTACGGGTGCCGGTTTTACTCATCTGATCGACCATCGCCAGTTCTGCTTACAGGGGAACCAAGTGCAAGTGAAAGACATCTGGGTCTACACAAGTTTCACTGTACAGGGGGGCAATGCCGGTACTGCGGGTGTGCATGACATCTACGAACTCTACGGCCAGATCCCTGAGCCGGCCACGGTACTTCTGCTTGGTCTCGGCGCATTAGCTTTGCTGAGAAAACGCAGGCAATAAATTAGGATTAGCTCTGGTTATGAATTAAAGGGCTGTGAGTTTTCACAGCCTTTTTTATTTGCCGCTACTCAGCAAGCTTTTTATTCGTGCCGCCTCTTTATTTTTATAGGACTGGCGGGAAGTTAGTATTCAGTAACTGCAAATTCGGCAAGCTTTTTTTCTTGACTTTCCTGCCATATCTGATATATAATATTATCTAATGAGCAGGTGCGTAAAGGTGCGCATCATACTCATAAACTAAAGATTTTGCCCGCCCGAATGAGGGCCCAGTGGCATCGCGCAAAAAAGCGGGGAGAAAAAGAAATGAGGAGGAGGCATCTAACCATTACTTTCCTGGCAGCCATTCTATTAGGCTTACCGGCCGATGTTTTGCGCGCTGCCGTGGTTTACCCGCTTGAAATCTTTACCAATAACGGCAGTTACTATAACAGTCCTGATTTGGACCTGTATGTGGAAGTGTCTGATGGAGAAGGCGAGGCTGTTTTTACATTTTACAATGAAAGTCTAATCAACTCTTCTATCGCAACAATCTACTTCGATGGCGGCTCGCTTTTGGGCATTGCGGACATAATTGGGTGGACAGGAACATCTTTTAGTCAGTCTGCGACTCCATCTAATCTGCCGGGTGGTAAACCGCTTGAACCATCATTCGTAACGACGGCCGGATTTTCTATCGGTAGTGATGCGCCACGGCCGCATAGCGGCGTCAACCCCGGCGAATGGGTTCAGATTACTTTCGATTTAATTAATAACGACGGCTCATTTCCAAGCGTGATTGATGAATTGGACACCGGCGCTTTGCGTATCGGTATTCACGTCATTGCCCTGCCTGACGGCTCAAGCGAATCGGCCATCGCAGTCCCCGAGCCGGCTACGATTGCTCTGCTCGGTTTAGGGGCATTGGCTTTGTTAAGAAAACGCAGGTTAACTACCAATTCGGCAAGTTAATTCGCTGATTTCTGAGTATTCAGGCTTGTGGAGTTTGTGTGATCTGTTTTGTCAGCTCGTCCAGCAATGCGTGCATTTGCGGGTCGGAGCGTTCGCTCTCGCCGATTTTACTGCAGGCGTGCATAACGGTTGTATGGTCCCGCCCCCCCAGATGGCCGCCAATTTCTTCGAGGCTGTGTTTGGTTAAATTTCTGGCCAAATACATGCAAATCTGGCGCGGCTCGGTAATGCTCTGGCTGCGTTTTTTGCTCTGCAAATCTGCAAGCCGAACGTCAAAATGGCTGGTTACAACTTCGATAATATCGGTAATACTTATATATCTGGCCGCTGATTTAATTTGCCCCTCCAGGGCCCTCTGGGCCAATTCAAGCGTAATTTTCTTGCCCGTAGTGGTCGCTACGGCGTAGAGACTTGTCAGAGCGCCTTCCAATTCCCTGATATTTGCGTGAACTTTGCGGGCAATATACTCAGCTATTTCATCGGATATATTCAGGCCCCGGAGGTGGGCCTTCTTTTGCACGATTGCAACTCTTGTCTCGTAGCTTGGAGGGTCGATTCTGGCAACCAGACCCCAGTTGAATCTGCTGATAAGACGCTCCTCAAGCGAAGGTATCTTGCCCGGCGGGCTGTCGGCGCTGAGGATGATTTGTTTGCCGTTGTTGTAAAGGGCATTGAAGGTGTGGAAGAACTCTTCCTGACTTTGCTCGCGCTCGCGCAGGAACTGAATGTCGTCGATTATCAGCGTATCGACGGTACGAAACTGGCTTTGAAAGCCGGCCAAATTTCCTTCCTCAATCGCTTTGATAAATCTGTTGACAAAACCTTCGCAGCTTAACAACTGAATTACCGCCTCATCAAATTTTTGCCCGGCTTCGCAGCAAATGGCGTGCAAAAGGTGGGTCTTGCCCAGACCGGAATTTCCGTAGAGAAAAAGCGGATTGTAAGTATTGCCCGGTGACTGACTCACCGCGACACAGCTTGCGTGAGCGAGGCGGTTGCTCGGCCCTACTACAAAATTATCAAAGGTATAATCAGGATGTAGTTTAAGCCCAGACCTGGAGCGTCGAGACCGGTGCGGAGATTTTTCGTCGTGGTCAACGCTGAAATCCATGGTAACAAGATGGCCGGTTACCTGTTGAGCGGCCCGCGTGAAGCTGCTTTTGCAATTGTCACGCAAAAACTGCGCGGTTGCCTCATTGGGACAGCCGACACCGAGTGAACCGCCTTCAAAATGTAAGACCGTCAGCTTCTCGAACCACTTGCGGGCATTGGCCGGGTCAAGCGCTTTTACACGGTCAAGTATATCAGAAAAAATGTTTTCGACTTCCCGAGCCGCCAAACCACCCTCCTTTGTGAATCAGGAGGCCACTTTGCAGAGACCCCATTTTCCAGAAAGAACACAAAATGGGAATTCGCATAAAATATCACAAAATGGAAACCCAATCCGTACTCTATGCAAACAGCAACCGACCATTAAAAAACGTCCCTGCCCCGTTAGAAATCTTCTCTTTTGCATCATCTTCCTTCTTCCATTCAATTTCTAACGGGGCCTGTTCAAAATTTTTACAAGGCCAAAATGGGCTGACCCTTGCCCTTGAGCTTAAAGCCTGCCCTTGCAAAAGCAGTAATCAAAATCTAACTTCAATCGTTTGCTTTGTCAAAGAAAAATATTTATCCTGGGGCAAAAAGCAAAAAAAATGCAAATTCTTTTAGCTCCCGGCAAAGAATTTGAAAAAGCTCCCTCTGCCACACCCGCCCCCTTTTGTCATTCCCGTCCCCTTTTGTCATTCCCGTCCCCTTTTGTCATTCCCGCGAAAGCGGGAATCTACTTGAAATTTCTGTAAATTTCGATACCATCAGGCAATTAAATTTGAAATCTCAAATTCAAAGGGCTCCATAAGGAAGCGGTTATGGGAATTTTCACTAAAACGGCGGAATACTTCAGAGACCGGCTCGGCAAAACCCGCGCTAAAATCAGTACTTCACTTTCGTCGGTGCTGAGTCTGGGCAGAAATATCGATGAAAATCTGCTTGACGAGCTGGAAGAGACGCTGATGACCGATGATATCGGCGTAGAAACGACGGACAAGCTCATATCAGGCCTGCGTGCCGCTTACCGCAGCAGGCAAATCGCAACGACCGACGATATTGTCCCCTTTCTCAAAGAACACATTAAAAGCTATTGGCCGCATCGCGACAGACAATTACGTCTCGCTGAGACCGGCCCGACCGTCATCCTGGTCGCCGGCGTCAACGGCACCGGAAAAACCACAAGCATCGCCAAACTCGGCTTTATATTGAGCCGGGACAACAAAATGGTTTTGCTCGCTGCCTGCGACACGTTCCGTGCCGCCGCCGTAGAACAGTTGACCATCTGGGCCGAACGCATCGGCGTACAAATCATAAAGCACAAAACCGGCGGCGACCCCGCAGCGGTCGCTTTCGACGCCTGCCAGGCCGCCGTCGCAAGAAATGCGGATGTCCTCATTCTGGACACAGCCGGGCGATTGCACACGAAAAAGGACCTGATGAGGCAGCTAACGAAAATTCGCGATGTAGTGGCCCGAAAAATCCCCGGCGCACCCAATGAAGTATTGCTGGTTCTCGACGCCACTACCGGACAGAACGCCGTTGTCCAGGCAAAGATATTCACCGAAGCGATTGACGTTACAGGGATATTCTTAGCAAAACTTGACGGCACCGCACGAGGCGGAATCGTTATCGCTATCAAAGACCAGCTCGACATACCGGTAAAATTTGTCGGCCTGGGCGAAAAGCTCGAAGATATCGCAGAGTTCAACCCCGACACCTTTGTGGAAGCACTGTTTAACTAATCAGGTAAAAAAACCCGTAAATCTTTTTGACCCGGATGGGGCAAGCTCTCGCTCAGCTGCATTGGGAGTGGAACAATATGGTTTTGAACATTACATGGTCCTGTGGAATGAAATTCCCCGAAGGGACCTACGGTTCTGGATCACTTTCCTTGGTCTTGAGTACTGGCTGCAGCCCGCGGGGTCAACATACGGTGTCTTTGCGACAGGATTAGGCTCTGTGATGGTGGCCCCGGACATCTGCGGAATTATGTTCTATAGGTTGCTGCAACATGGAATGATAAATGCCGTATTGCGCGAGGATTTTGGAGTAAATTCAGACTTCTACGATATACAGGATTATCGAGCTGGTTTATAAAACGGATAGGTCGGAATAATGGCAGAGCATGGGATATACAATCAAATCTCCAACATTAATTGATAGTAGACATGTTAACTTTAAAAATAATCTCAAGACTATTCTCGCTTCTTATCGCAGCTACCGATATTTATATGGCTTATTCATGGTCTGGCTACGAGGAGAGGTTGCTTGGTGATACACCTGGATTGTTCGGCGATTGTGATTATATAATCGCTATAGTAGGGACGCCTATTCTAATCGCAATACCATTGATATGCATCTGGTTTGGTGATTCTCTTGCTGCTTTTGAGCAGGACCGTCAAAGGTGGTGCCCACCAAGTTTCGTAAAATTTATGGGTTGGGTATTACTTCTAATGCTTACCCTCGTTATACTATCCCTATACCACACAATGGGCTAAAACTGAGCAATCTTATCGTCCAGGGCAAATGACATAAGACACTCGGGAGAAGATTTTGTATCTTAAACGTTTAATAAGGAAAGCGAATATGAGACGCGGGAAGATTTGGCTAATTGCAACTATGGGCATTATCATTGCGGTAGCTAACTGCGGCTGCAGGCGCAAGCCTGCCTCGTCCAGGACGAAGCCGAAAACTATTCGTGAGGCAATCGGAAATGGTGATAAAACCGCTGTCGAAGAACTCATAGACCAGCGTGGTAGAATTAACGGTAGGGATAGGTTCGGACTCACTGCCCTCCACTGGGCAGCGTGGTACGGTGAGACAGATATTGCCAAATTACTGCTTTCAAGGGGCGCGGACATCCATGTGAAGTGTAAGGAGGGCGACATGACTGCGCTGCACTACGCTGCCGCATATGGTCAAAAGGAGGTCGCCGAATTGCTTATCACGAAAGGGGCAAATGTCAATGCGAAGAATGTATATGGTGTGACCCCTTTGGCGTCCACAGCAATGGGAAGGGGGGAGAGCAGAGCAGTCGCGGAACTTCTCATCGCCAACGGAGCAGACATAAACGCAAAGCACCGCAATGGTTCCACTCCACTTCATGACGCAGTACTGAATGGCCAACCATCGATGGTAAGTTTCTTGCTATCTGCGGGAGCAAACGCCAACGCCAAAGACAATAATGGCCAAACGCCGCTCGATCGAGCAATAATACTGTCGGAAACACGATTCCGTCAAGGCTCTGCTTTCGCAAAACGAAAAAAAGCGTTTGAAGAGTGTGTTCGAATACTGCGCGAGCATGAAGCAAAGTGAATCGACTTTAAAATGTGTAACTGTTACATTCGATTTAAATTCTCATTCAATATACGGAGAAAGGTCTGAACTATGATTTCTTTCAATACTTTATTTAACAGAAAACGTTTCGCTCACATTTTTTTAGTGCTTTTGATGGGTGCAAATTCGTCGGCACAAAGTGCGTTGCCTGAACCCAAACCCGTTCCGCCTATGCAGGTCATACCGCTGCCTTACCACCAGGCCTCATTTCAGCGTAATGGCGTAGAGATCGCCCGATACCACTTTGGCCCCGTTCTTCATCGGCCTTTCCTGTTTCCTGTAATCGGCCCTTCAGGGCGCTGCCTCACACGAATGGGACACCCCCACGACCCGGAATCGCACAGCCACCACAATTCGGTCTGGATTTCCCACCACGACGTAAATGGAACAAATTTCTGGAGCGACGGCGGCAAAGGAAAGATTCGCCACAAACGAATTGTTAAATTTGAAGATAGCGCTGAAGCTTCATCTATGGTCACGGAAAACCAGTGGGTAACTAATGAAGGCAAAGTCCTTCTTTTTGAAACACGCCGGCTGACAACGCTGCCGCTCAGAAACTGCGAATGGCTGCTGATAATCGACCTGCAATTCAAGGCCAACGGTGCAGCGGTTACGCTTGGAAAAACGCCTTTTGGAATGATTGGTGTCCGAATGGCCAAAACCATCGGCGTCAATGACGGCGGCGGGACGATTCGAAATTCCGAAGGAGCAGTCAACGAAAAAGAGGTTTTATGGAAACGGGCCAGGTGGGTTGACTATTCCGGCCCTGTTACAAATGAAAATTTGGAAGGCATTACGCTCTTTGACCATCCGGACAACCCGAACTTTCCCACCTATTTTCACGTCCGAAACGATGGCTGGATGGGGGCTTCTCTAACATTCGATGGACCAAGGAAGATTTCGCCTAATAAACCTCTGCGTCTCCGCTATGGCCTGTATATTCACAGTGATAGAAAGGCGAAGGAAGCTATTGAAGCAAAATGGAAACAGTTCATAGAAATTCGACCCAAAAATCGACCAAAATGACATTTTCCATTTAGAATGCAATCTGATAGTGCATAGCAACAAACGCTGCAGAAAACGACCGAAAATGCTTGCAATTTTAAGATGGATTTTGTATATTATTGAATTATCGGAGAACAGAAGATGTAGAGGTTTTATTAAAGCTGCATCTGGGAAATCTCGGATTACATAAGGCCTGTACTCAGGTAGAATGTTTTTGGGGGGTAAAGGAGGAGATTTTATGACTGCTCACTCAAAACGAATAAAGTTTCGTCTGTTCCTGGTTGTTCTTATCACAATTTTGGTAATAGGGCCGAAAACAAGCATAGTCTTTGGCCAATGTGAATTCGAGTGGAAGCCGGGTCAAAGTCTGCCAGGTCTGAATGGTTGGGTTTATGCAGTAACCCCCTGGGACCCTGATGGAGCAGGACCGCAGCCGGAGCTGCTTGTTGCAGGAGGCTATTTTGACAAAGCCGGTGGTGGGGATGCCAATGCTATTGCCGCATGGGACGGCAATAGTTGGCAGCCGCTCGGAGGCGGAATGGGTGATGATATTGTTGTTCGTGCCCTGACGGTTTATAACGGCCAGCTTATTGCAGGGGGCTATTTTACCACAGCTGGCGGTGTGGATGCCAATTATGTTGCTGCCTGGGACGGCAGCAACTGGCAGCCGCTCGGAAGCGGGATGGACGATTATGTCATGGCCCTAACTATCTATAACGGCCAGCTTATAGCAGGGGGTAGATTTACTACAGCGGGTGGTGTAAGTGCCAATTATATTGCCCGATGGGACGGCAATATTTGGCAGCCGCTTGGAAGTGGTATGAACGGTAATATCTATGCCCTTACGGTCTATGACGGCCAGCTTATTGCAGGAGGCAGTTTTACAATAGCCGGGGGTGTTTCCGCCAGTAGAATTGCCCGTTGGAACGGCAGCAGTTGGCAGCCGCTTGGCAGCGGGATGAACAATACTGTTTATGCCCTGAATGTCTATAACGGTCAGCTTATTGCAGGAGGAAATTTTACTACAGCCGGGGTTGTTTCCGCCAGTAGAATTGCCCGTTGGAACGGCAGCTCTTGGCAACCATTTGGAAGCGGTATGAACGGTAATGTCTATGCCCTGATGGTCTATGACGGCCAGCTTATTGCAGGGGGTGAATTTAACACAGCCGGTGGTGTAGATACTAATTCTATAGCTGCATGGAACGGGAGCAGTTGGCAGCCGGTTGGAAACGGATTAAACGAACGGGTCTTCGCACTGACGGATTATGACGGCCAGCTTATTGCAGGAGGTCTATTTACCACAGCAGGTGGTATAATCACTAATCATATTGCCGCTCTGGACGGCGATAGTTGGCATCCGCTTGGAAGCGGGATGAACGGTTATGTCTTAGCCCTGACGGTCTACGACGGCGAACTTATTGCAGGCGGAGTGTTTAATGCAGTAAGCGGTTTAAATACTAATTATATTGCAGCTTGGGATGGCAGCGGTTGGCAGCCGTTGGGAAGCGGGATGGGTGGTGTCAGTTCTCCTTGTGTTTATGGTCTTATGGTCTATAACAACCAGCTTATTGCAGGGGGTCAATTTACCACGGCGGGTGGTGTAAGCGCTAACCGTATTGCTGCCTGGAATGGCAGTACCTGGCAGCCGCTTGGAAGCGGGATGAATGATTGGGTCAGGGCCATGACAGTCTATAACGGCCAGCTTATTGCAGGGGGCACCTTTACCACAGCCGACGGTGTTTCCGCTAATGGTATTGCTGCCTGGAACGGCAGTACCTGGCAGCCGCTCGGAGTCGGGCTGGGTGGTGATTATCCTTATGTTTATAGCCTGACGGTCTATGACGACCAGCTTATAGCAGGAGGAGATTTTACTACAGCCGGCGGTGCAGATGTTAATTATATCGCTGCGTGGGACGGCAACAGCTGGCAGGCGTTAGGTAGCGGGATGAACGGCTCTGTTGTTTTGGTGCCGCCTTCCCCTCTTGCATTGACCGTTTATAACGGCGAACTTATTGCAGGAGGTTATTTTACCACAGCCGGCGGTGTAGAAGTCAACGGGATTGCACGATGGAATGGCAGCACATGGCAGCCGCTCGGAGTCGGGCTGGGTGGTGATTATCCTTATGTTCTTGACTTTGCAATCTATAGCGGCAAGCTTATTGCAGGAGGTCTATTTACCACAGCCGGTGGTGTAAGCGCTAATCGTATTGCTGCATGGGATGGCAGTATTTGGCAGCCGTTGGGAAGCGGGATGAATGATGAGCTTAAGGCTCTGAAGGCCTATAAAGGAGAATTGATCGCAGGAGGCAATTTCACCAAAGCAGGCGATTACGTTTCAGCATACTTGGCGAGGTGGGGTGTGCCTGAAGTTCATATTGGTGATTTAAATCATGATTGTGTTGTGGATTGGTCTGATTTGGACTGGTTTGCCAAACGCTGGCTGGACCAGGACTGCCTGTATAACGGCTGGTGTTATGAAGCCGACCTGAATTATGATTTTACAGTGGACTTTAAGGATTTTGCTGCGCTGGCCGGCAACTGGCTTATCGGCCAGTAACAGCAAAGTGGAAGCAGTTTACAAAAATCCGTTCCACAAAGTTACTTTGAGATTCCTATTTCCAGATTGCCGCGGACAGTCGCTGTGCCATCGGCGATGGAAAGACTGCCGCGATTCACAATGTTATCTGTAATTAGATTGTCACGGCCACCTTTTAGCTGGATTGACGCTCCTTTCATCGGCGCCTGGCGCCGCTCAATCACCGAACAGCCGGCCACGCGACACCGCACCGCATCGGTCAGCGTAATGCCACGGAACCTGAAATCCAAAACCTGACAGTTCACAATCGCAACGTCCTCACTTGCCCTGACGTCGATGGCACCTCCCGCCTCCGCGGAACCCTGGAAACTGTTTTCAATAATCGTGCTCGATAGGATAACTCCCTTGCAGTTTTCGATAAGAATTCCGTCCACCAGATGTTTTCCCTTGTGGTCCGGATTCCAGTCGATGGTATTGTTGCCGGCCACGACGTTGGCGCAATTTTCCAGCCGGAGACTGTGTTCTGCGGCACTGTATATGGAGTTGCCCGAGACCGTAACGCCGCGGCAGTTGACCAGATGAATGTTGTAAGTCTGACTGCCGATGAGGTTTCCCGTTATAGTTAGAAGACCGCCGGTGGTGAGATTTTTCCCGCCCAGAAACCGGATGTTGGCTCCGCCGGGGCTGGGTCCGGCCTGGATGGTATTGCCGACGATTGTCCCCTCTCTGAACGTACTGCCCTTCGGCCTCATATCTATCAGAACATCTGCTGAGCCTTCGTTTTTAACATCGTGGTTATACTCGATGTCATTGCCTACAATCTGAAAGTTGCGCATTTCGCCGCCCACTAACCGGATGCCCGCAACCGGGTTATAACTGATATGATTGTCGGCAATAATCGCCTGATGCAAATTCACATGGTCGAAGTCTATCCCAACCTGCCTGTTGTGATAGATATGACAGTGGTTGATTATCAGATTGCGGTTGCGTCGCATGAGATGGACGCCGACCTTGCAACGGCGAATCAAGAGGTTAGTCAGGGTGGCCTGCATTGTTTTCTCCAGGCGCAGGCCGATTGATTCCGGGTGACTGCCACGTATCTCGAACCCCGTGATGATTGGCAAGCGCTCCTGCTCCCAGACCTGGTCACGAACACTATCCGGAGCGGCGGTTCCGTTGTGAGTGCCCACAAAATGAAACGCCGGCCCCGCGCCCGCCATAATAACACAAGCGCCGCCGGTCCCGACCAGAGATGTCTTACCACGGGCATTCAGGTCCACGACGACGGTGCCGGTGATGAGATAATTGCCTTTTGGAAAGTACACAACTCCACCACCGGCATTGACGGCCGCTTGAATGGCGGCAGTATCATTGGCCTTGCCATCACCGACAGCTCCGTAGTCTTTCACGCTGCGTGCGATAATGGTGTCCAACGTTGTACTTACCGAACCCCGCTGACTCGATGGCAGAGCAGCAAACGCAGCAGCTGTTAAAAAAAACAAAGCCATAGCGAAGAAATTTTTGCGCAGTTTCATTAGATATGTCCCTCCTTTAATGCGGAATTTATCAAATATTCTTAAATTCTCGGATAATTGCCGAGATGTTCTGTTTTGGGCAGGCCGCCTGTCAGCGGCATTGCGTATTCGATAAATGTGTCGGTTACGCCGTTGCCCTCGGCGTTGATGAATTCATCGGGCATAGATTTCGTCTGCTCAGCCACGTTCTTAAGCTCGGTGCGGAATAGTTCAACTTTATAATCCGCTCCGTTACCAAGCCGTTTGATTGCAACCGACCCATTGTCCTCTTTCATAGCATACTGAACGGCATGACGTCCGCACCATCGCGCCTCACGAACATCGACCTCTGATTGCAACCCCGCAAAGCTCCTTTGCAGATAGCCAAATGTGTCAGCTCTCACCCGCTTTGCCCCAAGTTTGCTCTTTACCTGCCCTGCCAGAAAATCTGCCAGAGCGCCTGTGCCGGACAGTTGTATATTGCCGTGCGCATCCGTTTCTACACCCTCAGCCAGCTTCTTCGCCCAGGTAACACCGTCGGCATCACAGATTCCCTCGCTGGCTGTAACGACGCATCGGCCCAGCTTTTTCAAGACGCCATCTACATCGCCAAGGAATTTGTCCATTGAGACGCCTCTTTCCGGAAGATATACCAGGTGCGGCCCATCATCATCTCTTTGTTTGCCCAGCGCAGTGGCGGCGGTCAAAAAGCCCGCGTGTCTGCCCATAATCACATCGATTTTGACGCCTGGCAGTGTCCGGTTATCCAAATCGTCACCCATCAACGCACAGGCCTCGAACTTTGCTGCGGTCCCAAAGCCCGGACAATGGTCGGTAACCATCAAATCGTTATCCACCGTCTTGGGAATATGAAACGCCCGAATATCAAAGCCTACATCATCCGCCATCCTATTGAGAATATGGGCCGTATTAGCCGAGTCGTTGCCGCCGATGTAAAAGAAGTACCGGATATTGCGTTTCCTGAAGACCTCCAGAATCCTCGCACAGTATTCCTCGTCCGGCTTATCCCGGCTGGAACCAAGGGCCGAGCATGGTGAAGCGGCCACTTGCTCTAATGTATCAGCCGGCACCTTTTTCAAATCTATAAACTGGCCTTTGGACATTCCGACCACCGCGTGCAGCGCTCCGTAAAGGTTTTCGATTTCCGGATGTTTGTTTGCCTCTTCGATGACGCCGACAAGAGACGCATTTATCACGCCGGTCGGCCCGCCCGACTGTCCCACCACCGCATTTGCTTTCGGTGCATCTGCCATTTCGTAAACTCTCCATTGAAATTTCTGCCGTTACCATCACGGAGAACGAGATTATACAGAGCCAATTCAAAGATACAAGGATAATCGGAAATTGGCTTTAATTGGGTTTGTTTGGGTTTGTATTGGGTTTGTTTTGGCTTTGAATTGGGTTTGAATTGGGTTTGATTGGGTTTGATTGGGTTTGTATTGGGTTTGTTTTCACCAAGTGTCCAATTGGATTTATTTTCATAAACCACTGTATGAATAGACTTTACGTTCATTAGGGCATCCAGAAAATTGGGTTTGTTTTGCATAAAAAGGGGTGATTTGTAGAGCGTTCTCTACAGATGTAGAGGGCAGAGGACAGAAGACAGAGGACAGAAGACAGAAGACAGAGGACAGAAGACAGAAGACAGAGGACAGAAGACAGAAGACAGAGGACAGAAGACAGAAGACAGAAGACAGAGGACAGAAGACAGAGGACAGAAGACAGAAGACAGAGGGCAGAGGACGGAGGACAGTTGACAGTATCGCGTATAGTGTGAAGCGTGAAGAGATAATTTCATATTTCAAATTTCAAATCTCAAATTTCAAATTGTACTGTCTCTCTACTATTGGGCGAACATGCGCGTTTGAGTCGAAAATAGTGGTTGATTCTCGATTCCTGATTTTCGTAACTCGATGTGAGAAAAGGAGTAAAAATTTTTTGCAATTTTACGATTTTACCTTCCAACTACCCGCAGATTTGATTGATTTTTCATCGCGGATTACGCGGAGGGCTTTGACCACGAAGGCACTCCCCGCTACTCGCTGTCGCGAGTAAGACGCGGGGACAAGGAAGACACGAAGAAAGACTAAAAAACAAGTTCATTGTTCGTAGAAATATAGCCACGAATTGACAAATTTTTTTTGGTTTTTTTCGATATTTTCTATTGCAAAGGTCGAAAGAGTTTGCGATAATGGGAATGTACAATTTACTCTTATGAGGAATAAAGTGATGCACGCCCAAGAGCATATTTTATTCGAGCAAGTCTTATTCTATCGGTTCAAGAAAGTCAGGAAAAGGAAGATGTATGCGCTTGGTATAGCGTTAATGAAGAATGGACGGCAAAAAAGGATTAAAAAACTTAACTTTTCAGGACAGGCTTGGTATTCTATTGGAAATGAGGCCCAGCGGCGTAGCTGAGCAAAATTATACTGTGTTATATGGGAATCCCAGATAATAGTTTCTTATGTGAATTTCACACAAAACACAAAGTTTTTTTTTAACATAGAGGTGGCGAAGATGAAAAATACTGTTTCCCTAAGAACTTTAATTATTACAGGTGTACTGGTTCTCAGTTGCCTTGCCTGCATCGCCGATGCCCATCCTGCTGATTGCAGCCAGGAGAATCCGGCCATAGATGATGTCGTCGATGCATTCAAACATTTGACGGAACGCGGCGAGTGGCTTGGATTCCACCGGGGCCCCGCTCCTGACACGACGCCTGACTGTCTTCCGCTCGGTCCTTTCGGCTTCCTGGACCCTCTCGAGATTATCAGGTGCCATACAGATGAACACACCCAGGGAATCGCACGTTCTCCACGGACGGGCATCAACCCGATATTCTATGTCACGCGAAGCGGAAATCTTCATGACCCCGATTTCCAGGGCAGCCTAATGGTCGTCGAGTTCGGCTCTCGCGGAACAGATGGAGAGCGTATGCGATCCAACCGCCTTAAAAAATATGAAAAGACCAGAAAGACCCCCCCAGACAGCCGAGACTTCGTGGTAAAGAATATTCCCTTCGACGGTGTAAGTGCCCCTTGGTATGGCCATCCGGGCGGACTTCAGATGGTCGGCGATATACTCGTAATTGCACTCGAAAAGCCTGGGAGTCTAGTAGCAGGGCAAACTTCGCCAATAGGCAAGCTGGTCTTCTTTGATTGCTCGGAACCGAATAATCCAAGTCTCTTAAATTACCAATTGGACCTGGACCACGGTGCGGCGGCTCCCGGTATCGTGAAACTGCCGGGCCCGGACGGGAAGTTTTTTATGGCCCTGACATGGGGTGACGATGAAACCGTTGAATTCTACAGGTCAAATAAAGCAAGCTTCTTTTTAGAAGACGGGATAGAAGACCCGAACTTCGTATTTGAACTCGACTCGGTGATAACTAAAGACAAGCTGCAGGAACTCGTTGATATAGGTTACTGGCGATTCGAAAGAGTCTCCCCGCAGTCTCTGAACTTTGTAAAAGGTCCAAATGATAATCTTTTTCTTATCGGCGCCGCCAATAGCAAAAATACTGCACCAACGATAAACGGCGAAGATACGATCTGGCTTTGGCTGGTTGATGGCTGGGACGATCCGAACGTGGCGACCGAACTGTTTCCCGTCCATCAGGCTGCCAAACATCTTCTCAGTGACGGATTAAATACCTATTGCAGCAAGCTCCTTGTAAACTGTCGTCAGGAGGCCAATTTCAATGCCGCGACAGGCGTGTATATCAGTCCATCCGGTGAGTTGCTGTATTACAGCGCCGCTCACTTTAACATAGGTCCCAGCGGTACTTTTAAGATGGCTGAACTTCGATACGACAGGGTTTCACGCTCGGAGACATGCGGGCCGCAATTTCGAAATAACCATCTTGGCGGACCATACGACATCGACGAACGTACCAGTATTACTCTCGATGGAACCGTTTCTTTTATCGAGCCATGGGTTCAGATGTACAAACACGATTATCTCACAGGGCAGACCGTCATGATGGACTGGGCGGACCAGTGGCTGGATAATTACAATAACTTCAGTGAACTCGACGGTGCTCTTAATGACGACGGGAAGACGGGGTTTAATGACATGATGACGTCTTTCCGCTGGTGCGGCTGTGTAGGATCGAGTCTTACGATCTGGTCCAACTATGGTCTAAAAGGAGAAAAAAATTATTATAGAAATGGAGACAACAACATCTTTGAAGATAATCATGTTTGGGACAAATTCAATGACGTTGCCAGTTCTGCAGAAATAAAGTGGACCCCAGTGGCGCGAGGCTATTTGTGGGATATTGATGACGATGGTCAGTTCGACGATGCCAACGTCCCATCGGCTACTTTCCACGCAGGTGTCGGCAGTTCGACCAACATCGTGAGTGTCAGGTACAATTACACTTCGGACCCCAATGAGGATGTTATAATGGAAACTACTATCTACGTCCATAACGTCCCGCCAGGTTTCGACTCGCTGGAACTGAGCAACTCGACGCCGGACGAAGGGCAGCAGACTACTGTCTCCGGAACATGGAGCGACCCTGGTGCTATTATTGCCGCCGTGACCGTAGACTGGGGCGACAATTCACCTGTCGACGAAGACGAAAGCAACGCAGGGGCTTTCTCATTCTCTCATGCATACGGTGACAATGGAACTTATCAAATACAGGTCTGTGTCTCGGACCAGGAAGACACCACTTGTGAAACTCTGGAGGCCACGGTAAGTAATGTCGCACCTACAACAGGTATAGACTCTGTCCAGCAGCCGAACCCGCATTTTATACTGCCGCTTGTTCACACTCTAAATTTGACCGGAAGCTTCTCAGACCCGGGCTGGCTTGACACGCACACATGCGATTGGGATTTCGGTGACGACACAAATGAGCCCGGAACCTTGACCGAAGAGAATGAGCAGCCGGACGCGACCGGAACGACAACATCCGAACATATATACTCTGTGCCGGGAATCTATCTTGTTACTCTGACAGTAACAGACGATGATCAAGATAATGACAGCGACGACACAACGGTTACCGTTTTGTCCGCTCAAGAGGCCGTGGAAGTAATTGACGATTACATTCAGGATTTGCCGGGGAACGCTTTCAAGAACAATTCAAGGCAGCGCAAAAACGCCCTCTCGCAGAAACTTGATGAAGTAAGCCAATTGATTGATGCCGGAGCGTATCATGATGCTGTAAACAAGTTAAAGAATGATATACGAGCAAAGGCCGATGGTCATGTAGATGGAAACCCGAAGAACGACTGGATTAATGATCCGCAGACACAGCAGGATATATGCCAGATGATTGACGATTTAATGGCTTACCTTAAAGTGATATAGACTTCAATGAATTACGATTGATCATCACGTCGAGTAGATGTGCTATAGTTTCCTGATAAATAAATTTCTGAGATAGCTACTGCACTGAAGGCATATGCAAAAGGTTTATATGCTATAGATGAACTTTTCCACCGCATTTTTTATTCCTCCAATTTAGCCTTCATTTCGTGCTTATATTGGCTCTGTGGCAAACCACTACAGTAAATCCATCCCCACAGACCTGAAATCCTCGTCCCACTCATCTTTCTATCCTCCATCCCCCCATATCCAATTATTAAGCCGATTTTCGCCAAAAAACACGGCCCATACTCGCACAAAACAGTAAAGAAATCCTCGCAATGAATCTGAATAACTACCCTACCATATTTCAGCAGATTTTTCAAACCGAAAAAATATAAAAATGGGTTGAGTAAATGCGACGGCCAGATCCTTCGCTATGCTAAGGATGACAAGGATTAGGATTTAGAAGGTAGAAGTCAGAAATAAGGAGCAAGGAGTAAGAATTGGGATTTGAGATTGCTGCGTTGACCTTCGGCCTCCTCGCAATAATTCTATGAAACCATCCCCAAACGAAGTTTGAGGCTGCCACCCATCCGCGGGAATTACCAGGCTTCGCATGAGCTACGCCATGGCAGGGATTCGGGGATAAAGACATCTGGGTCCCTGCCTAATGCATGCAGGGATTCGGGATTAGGGATTAGGGAATGGAACTCCGCTGCGCTTTGGTCGAAATGACCAGAAATTCATTTGATCTCAAACTCGGTGGCCGGGGTCAGGAAATAGAGCCATATCTCGTATTGCGTATTGCGTATATCGTGTTGCGATTCATCGGAGACAGCCACCTGTGCTCTTGTGCTCTTATGTACTTATTCGACCTCAATTGCGCAACCTGGCGTAAGGAAATACAACCATTTAGCGAGGAGCCTATCCTTCAAGATAGCTGAGGCGGCTCGGCTGTAAAGCTCTAACTGCCGGCGATAAAGTTCGGCACGCTCGGAGACTTCTTCAGCGGTTATTCTGTCGGTCTTGAAATCTATAACCAGCAAGCCATCCGGCCTCTTAACCAGCAAATCAATTATGCCCTGAACAATAATCGTATCTCGTATTGCGTCCCTTCGGCTGAGCTCAGGGCAGGATTGCGTATTGCGTATGTCGTGTTGCGCTTTGTCAAGGCCGTCCAATTTCCACTCAGATGCCGGCATAGCAAAAGTGAATAGCCATTCGCGCCAAACAGTGTTTTTGGCATCGATTGCAGTCCGGCCCAGTTCACTTTCAAAAAACGTTATTATCGAATCTGTGTCGATATGCTCGGCAACGGCTTCGGTTATAGCGCCTTCGGCCAAAAGTTTTTCTATAACTTTTTCAATCGCTTCCTTGTTTACCGGCCTGGCGAAATCAAGCTGGGAAATTACAAGGTGTGTAGCTGTGCCGATTAGTCGGCGGGTGGCACCTTCAAGCGGAACGAAGCGGAGCTTGGAGGCGCTTACGCTTACCACCCCCAAGCTTCGCTTGAGGGTGCCACCCTCCGTGGCCGTAACAGCGCTTGGCTGACGTTCCAATGCCCTGGAATAATCGATTTTCAGGTATTCATCATTGCGATGTGTTATTGCTGTTACCGAGGTCTTCGCAGGCAGCAGCGGCGCATCGCCGAACCCGTACCGCCAGGCCAAAGACTTTTTTACCTGCGAGAGCAGCTTTGACTCTGCTCGTTTAGAGAGATTCTTCGCTCCGCTGGCGCTACGCTCAGAATGACAAAAAAATGGGCTACGCTCAGAATGACAAACCGTCTGAGCAAATCGGCGTGATTTGCCAACCTTTAGTTTAAGAATATATCCGGATAGCCGTTCAAGCTCTCTCTGCTCGTAAAGTTTCATACTAAATAAATCATCGTCATCACCTCTTGCCGCCAGGCCGGTCTCAAAAGCGCTGTGCAAATTCTTCTGGTCGGCAAGTCCGTAGAGAATCCAGTCCAGAGGACTCTGGCACCAGCGAAGCTGCCAATTCGGAATCGATTCATCGCCGAAGAAGAATCCGTTTGAGATAATAGTCCGGCAATTGTTTAGCTTTTCACAAGCGGTTAGAATAAGCCGGTCTCTGGCCCGCGTCGTTGCAACGTAAAGGATACGCATCTCTTCTGCCAGTGCTGTTGACAGCTTCCGCTCTGCGATGACCTCGTGTGCAAGCGAACGCAGCTTGCTGTTTGACTTACGGTCGATAATTTGCAGCCCCAACGTATCGCCGGCATCGGCAAGAAAGTCTCGCTGAATGTCCCTTTTGTTGAACTTGCTGTCCAGCTCAGCTAAGAAAACGACCGGAAATTCAAGTCCCTTGCTTTTATGCACGCTTAAGATCCGAACGGCATTACCCGCTGCAGATTCCGGCTCGGCAGGAGCCCAATCCTCGCCTGCTTCCTGGAGCTTTTCAATAAATTCAACGAACCGCGTCAGGGAAGGGATGCCCCCACTACTAACAAAACCCTCAAACTGGATTGCTCTGTCGTGCAGCTTGAGAAGATTAGCTCTGCGTGCCTGCCCGTTCGGCAGGGCCGAGACAAATGACAGAAAGCCGGTCTGGCGATAGACCTGCCATATCAAATCAGCTAAATTGCCCCGTCGGGCAAGTGTCCGCCATTGCTCAATCGCAGCGAGAATTTCCTTGAGCTTTTCCGCCAGTTTCACATCCCGCCCACTGTTACAGTATTCGACCACGCAGTTGTAGAAGTTTTTGTTATGCCCATTTGTTTTCCCGTGGATTTTTATCTTCGCTAATCCGCTGTCGCTAATATTGAAAAACGGGCTTCGCAATACGGCAGCTAATTCGATATCGCGCTGAGGATTGTCCAGGACTTTTAGCAGGCAGAGACAATCGCTGATTTCAGTCGCTTCAAAATACCCGGCCGTGGCTTGACAGCTCACAGGCACACCGGCTAATCGAAGCACTTCGACATAATCATTGGCCTTTTTGGCCAGCGAACGCATCAATATCACAATGTCACGATACTCAACATCCCTGAATTTATCTTCCTGCTTATCATATATCTGAAACTCTGCTTTGCCCGTCTCCGCCCCGACTATTTGCCTGATACGCCGGGCAATCATTGCCGCCTGTCGTTGCCGGCTGCTGATAATATTTAGATTTTCTTCGTTGGCAATTTCGCTCATCTGTTGATTTTGCAAATCCGTGTCCCTGTTTTGTTCGTCAAGTATATGGAACTCGACAACGCTCTTTTTGTCACTTACCGCCTCGCCCTTAAATTCTCTTGCAAGTGCCGGCTTCAACCGGGCCGACTCGTCGTAATCAATCTTTGCAAACGAAGCCGTCATTATCCGCGTGAATATCTTATTGACAAAATCGAGGATTCCTTTGGCCGAGCGGAAATTCGCATTCAGGTCAACCCGCAGTCCGCTAAGTGCATCGGCCTGATCAATGGGGGCAGGCTTTAGACGTTCGAGAAAAATCTCCGGCTGAGCTCCCCGCCAGGCGTAAATACTTTGTTTCACGTCGCCGACAACGAAAACATTGTCCTCGGAACTAAGCAAATCAAGTATGGCCTGCTGAACGGGGTTAATATCCTGATATTCATCAACGAATATGTATTTGTACCTGCGGCGAAGCGCCAGAGCCGTCTGCGAGGGTAACAGATTATCCTCCGAAGAATTTTCATCGGTTAAAAGCTTCAACGCATAATGTTCAAGGTCGGCAAAATCCAGACAGTTGACCGCCCGCTTGGCCTGGCTGTACAGCCGGTCAAATTTCTTAACCAGCTCAATCAGCACCTTTGTCTGCAGGCCGGCAGCGCCGCTGACTTTATCGAGGTAGTCCGGATTTACAATCGCAAGGTCGCAAAGTCTTTCAAAAGCGTCTAACGCTTTTTTCACCGTTTTTTGTATAAGCTCAGCGATTGTTGTCGGCAGCTCTTTAGGTTTCCTGACTATTGGCTTGTCAAAATTTCTTATCTCTTCGGCAAATTTGTCCCAATCGCCGGAGTTTAGAAGTTCGATACATTTCGCAATGGGCTTAACAAAACTATCTTCACATTTTGCAACCCAATCGCCGCCGGGGTTTTGCTTTTCGTAAAGCTGCCGGGCGTGCCGAAGCTGATTTAGGATGTGCTGCAATTTGTCTGCAATAATTTCCTTTTGTTTCTTACCCAGCTCACCTGCAAAGGGATTGGCCGCCTCTGCAAGCACAGATGCACGCTCGCACCAGTTTTCTCGTGAAACTACGCCGTCCAGAAAATCGCTGAGGTCTATTATCCTTGCAAGAAAACCGTCATTTGTGCGGAGGTCTCGCCGGTACAAAAGCTGTTCGAGGGCCGCTCGTATGTTGCTCTGCTGCCAGGCCCAGTCGATGGTTCTTTCGAGGACCTCCGCTTTTAATAGTTTCGCCTCGTCCCCGTCGATTACGCCGAAGGTTGGGTCAAGGCCGAGTTTGTAAAAATACTCGGTGATAAGCCGTTTGCAAAACGAATGTATCGTACTGATATCGGCGCCGCCCAATAGCATAAGCTGCTCGCGAAGATGGGACGCTTTACTTTCCAGAAATGCCGCTCTTAACTGCTTGGCAATCCGCGAACGCATCTGCTCGGCAGCCATCTCGGTAAAAGTCAATACCAGTATGCTCCAGACATCGGGACATACGGATTTGTCGGACACGATATTGACACATCGGCCTGAAAGGACCGCCGTTTTGCCGGTGCCGGCTGAGGCGGTTACTAAAACGTCACTGCCGCGCGCCACGATTGCCCGCCTTTGCTGCTCGGTCCATTTAATCTTTTTTTCAGCCATCAACCCCCCCCATCTCTTCAAGAACACGAATTTTCCCGAGTGATTCTAAGGGATTGTAGTCATTTATTTGCCAGTCGAACCGGCAGACCGACTTGTACTTGCAATAACTACACGGTGATTTCCCGCTCAAACGATATGGGTTGACATCAATCCTGCCGGAGAGTATTTCTTCAGCCAACCGAACTATTTTTCTCTCCGTAAATTTAAGGACCTTTTCAAAATCAGCAGGTTTTAACACCCCTCTATTTCCATAACTGCCGTATGGCTCACCATCTTTAGTAACGTAAAAATTATAGAATTTACTGTCTTTCAAAGCTGTTTTATCAAGCTCCCGGCCAAATTCACCGTTGAATATACCTTTTGCCTTATAATCAAAACTTTCAGTTTTCTCTGATAGCTCATCGAGTGTGGCTCCTGTGGGCGTCACTTCGACCGGCATATAAAATGCCCCTGCGACATTTTGCACTTTGCATTGCGGATTGGATGCGTTCCGTACAGCTAACATATAAATCGGAAGCTGCATATCCAGACCATAATAAAGCTTCGACCAATTAAAGGTTCTGTCTCGGCGTTTATAATCGAAAACAATCCCGATTTTTTCATCTTCGAGCTTTGCAACATCAATCCGGTCAATTTTGCCGTCCAGATACAGCAGCCGGCCGTTTGAAAGGCCAAGCTCATATTCACCGAGCACATCACGTGCACCTTTAACCTCACCGAACGAAACCTCCGACAGTTTAGGCCTGAAACTCCCCGCACGTACCATTTGTGCAATTGCCGGAACGCAATCTTCAAGGACTTCACCGGCGGAATTGATGATGAATGTGTTGTGAGGACTGTGACGAGCAAAGTTTGATATAAACGAATCTTCTCTGACAAGTTTTGATATTTGTTCTCTCAAAAGCTCTAAAAGCCGGTCATCCTTAACCGTTGCAAAATCTTTGTTTTCTTCGTTAAGCTGCTTCAATAAAGCATCCAGAACACGATGGTAGAAATTGCCCACGTCCAACGGCTCAAACTTAAATTCTTCTCGTTCCTTCAATTCCAATACATATCGGGCAAAATACCGATAGGGACACGCAGCAAAAGTACTCAGTCGTGTCGCAGAGCTTCTTACCTCTCCACCGGAAAGCGTTTCGACTATCGTCTTATCAAGCTCGGCACGATTATCATAATTTATCGCAGACTGGACTTTCGAGCCAAGCTCTCCGAGTTGTCCATCCGAGCAGATTCCATTTAATAACTCATCAAGCCGCTTGCGAGAGACCTCAAGCAAGTCACCCAATGCGTCTTTGCCTAACTGGCTGCAGAGCAAATCGGCAAGCTCGGTCTCGCCGTGAACCTTTTCAATACTGATTTGCTCACCCACGATTGATTCTTCGTTAAGATTTTCAAACAGCGATTCTAAATTGTCTATAAATTGCGAACGAGGCATAGCGCTGCCCTTATCATCAGCCGAAGGGTAAGTAATGCACAGAAATTGCGATGGGCGTGTAAATGCGATGTAAGCCAGGTACTGCCGCTCGGCAAGCATCTGGCTTGCCGTTGCTGCCAGCGGAAAATCCGCCGACTCCGCAGCGCTGCGGTCGTCATCGCTTAATATGCTGTCAAAACTGACCGGTACGGGAAACTGTCTTTGCGTGGCACCTACCAGGAAAACCGCTTTCAAATCGGGGTGCCGGCTGCGCTCGATAGAGCCGACAAGAACCTGGTCCAGAGTCGGCGGAATAAATGCCAGCGTCAACTGTGAAAAAGCGGATTCGAGAATCGCAACATAATCCTCACACGCCATCTCTTGCCCTGCAAAGACCTCGACAAGCTCGTCAAATATATCTACAAGCTTATCGTAAAATTGTTGATGTTCATCGACTGCTGCGTAATCTTTTTGTCGGGCCGCCTCCTCAATCCAGCCCCTGATTCTTTCACGAACGTCCAGACCATCGATAAAATCAACAATAATCTGCGTGAACTTCTCAGCACTGATTGTTTTTGCCGGATTGTCACCTGGGTAAAGCCTGTCCCGAAGCTCAAGCAAAGGCGCGATGGCTTTTAGCCGGATTTCGTTTATCCGCTCCTCGTCAAACTCTCCGTTGTCCTCGCCTGCGAAATCCCATTTCTTATCGCTTTGCCAGTCGTCGCCGCTTATGCCAAAGGCAAGACAGTAATTTTCCAGCACGTCAACATCCCGGCGCTCTATCGGCACCAGGTCGGTTTTAAGATAGGCAAAAATATCGCTGCTAAAAAAGCCGCCGGTTACCGCCTGCAGCGCCGAACAAATAAGCTGGATAGCCGCATGCTGGTTCAACGGTTTTCGCTTATCGATAAAAAATGGTATCCCGTAATCGTCAAAATACGCCCTTATATAGTGTTGATAACTGTCGATGTCCGATGCGATGACCGCAATGTCACGGTATCGATAATCTTTTTCCTTGACCAGTTCAAGTATCTGCCTTGCGACGAATTGGACCTCAGCCCTCGCATTAGGTGCTGATATGATGTGGATATTATCTGCCGCCGCTGATTTCGACGGCTCAAGCTCAAATACATTGCGCTCGATATGAGCAAGCTGCGGACAAGAAGAGAATCTAACTGCCTCATCGAGGATTACGGGCTTGGCCAGTCGAAGTTTACATTTTTTTATTAGCTCCACAAGGTCGGCGTATGTTCGTTCAGTCGGGCCGAATATGCTAACCGGGTCGAGTTTCTCGGCATCGGGATTGGCCAAGTCGATATTTGCCGGGTCCAGACAAAGGGCAATTTGTGCATCCGCCACAACCTTCAGCAGCTCAGCAAGGACTGCAAGCTCGGCCGTCGTAAAGCCGGCAAAGCCATCGATCCATAACTTTGCGCCTTTAACAAACTCTGCTTTCGCTACCGCTCCGCACGCACGGTTCAGTTGAATATCAGGGTCAATGAACCTGCCCTCGATAAACTTCAAATATTCTTTAAGAATCAGGCCGATGTCGGCAAATTTCAGGACGGCTAAATTATTATGTTCGTCTTTCTGCAATTCGCCCAGCAGCTGGTCAATATCGTCCGGCGTCTTTGCATACTGGTGCAGTTCAGCGATGGTTTCCGCCATTTGCCGACCCAGCCCCGGCCGGTTCGCTGAGGAGTCAAAGACTTTCAATTTACTTTTATTGTCTCGCAGAATCCTGTGCACTATCATTTGTCGGCCGATCCGTGAAAGCTGCGGCCTCGCCGTATTTTTACCTGACAGCAAAAACTGCAGACGGTCGAATGAAAGCACTCTCAATCTGTTGTAGCCGGCTATTCTTTTATCGCTAAGGATTGCGCGCTCCGCCTGATACGTGGCCTGTTCCGGAACCAGCAGAATCAGCGGCTGTTCGTCTGCCGGCTCCAGCAGCGCACTGACGATTGCTTTTATGCAATAGCTGGTCTTGCCCGTACCGCTTCTGCCAAGAATAAATTGAATCGCCATAGAAACCGTCCCGGATTTGAAATTATTCTTTCCCCCCTTTTTACCACAAGCGGCCTTCGTTTTCAATTCCCTTTACGCTGCCCGACAGCTGCCCTCAAACACGCCATTTTAGTCTTTTCACACTTCCGTCCTTCTCTTTATTCCCGGCTGCAACGTGCAGTGTAAAATCGCCGCCTTTCGCGGTCAATTGGGTTTCTACCCAGCCGACAGGGACGTTTTCGTTGAAGCTGTATCCCGTTGCCGGCACATTGATAAGATGAATCCCTTCAAACTCAGAAAATCCATACCGATGCGAATGGCCATACACAATCGCCTTGACCTTGCGAAATGGTTTAATGATACGGTAAAGACGCGGCACATCCAGCAGGCACCCGTCACTATCGCCCAGGGTATGGTGAACGCAGAGAATCGTCGGCGTATCATCGCACTTTTTCAGATAGTCTTGAAGCCACCGCCTTTGCGCCTGTCCTAACAAACCCGGCACTTTATTAACGTAGAGCAAAGAATCCAGAATAATCAAGCGAACAGGCGACCTCTCAACGACTATTACGTGTTTATTCGCAACAGGTTGTTTTCCCACGGCAGTTTTATCGAAAACCTTCAGAAAGTTGCCGCGGTCATCATGATTACCGAGTGCCATAAGAACCGGTATTTTTTCAGCAGCCGGATTTAATAATCTTTTCAGGACGGCATAATTGTCCAGTTTCCCCATCAGCCGGGCCAAATCACCCGCAATGGCAACGCCATCCGGCGAAGCAGAGATGACCTCGGAAACGACTCTTCGTAAATTTCCATGGGGATTGTAGCAGTAGTGTCCCTCTGGAGGATTATCGCTGTCGTCCACCGTCGTGATATGCGTATCAGCAAGAAATGCCCATCGTGTCCCCCTATTTCCCTTTTTGCTTGAGCCGAAGCTGTTACCTGCGCCGATAGTAATCAAGCTCCCGCAAACGGCCAAGCTGGTCTTAATGAAACTTCTTCTATTCATTGACTTGTAAAATATCTCTGCCATAACATCCTCCATCTCAGGTTTACAACTATCCTGCCTTACCTTCAACACTCTAATCCGCTAAATCTTCAGCGAAATTTCTTTTCGCCCTTTGCTGTTTTAAGAGACTTCGCCGCTTTTTTTCCTCTAATCGCCGCCGTTTGACCGCCTTCGGCACCCTGGTCTTTCTCCGCACGGCTTTCTTTTTTAGCGCCTCTCTCAATAACTCCTGCAGCCGCTCGACCGCGACCCTGCGATTTGCCTTCTGAGTTCGATACCGCTGCGAAACAGCCCGTATTACACCATTTTTGTCGGCCCGCGTTGCAAGACGTTTGAGTATTCGCTGCCTTTGTACATCGGAAAAACTCTCGCACTTCGCCGCGTCGAAAAACAGCGTCACCCGCGTATTGACCTTGTTCACATTTTGTCCACCCGGCCCGCCGCTGCGAGAGAACTTAAAAACAAGCTCATCCTCACGAATAAATATATCATTTGTGATTTCAATCATATCATTATGTTCCCAAACCGCCCGCACAATATACCAAATCCCCCGGAATAATCAACAACTACCTCCAACAACTGGGCCATCCCGACTGCACCTTGCAAATTACTCCGCCTGCGTCTTTTTTGCCTTGAACCGGAGCGAAAAGAGCTTATAGTATAGTATTGACGTGTTCGCATTCTGGAATTTCACAACCAGAGCGGCAAAACAACCAATTTCTTTAACCGCAGGAACAGGAGGTAAAAAATGGGAACCAGAAAAGCAAAAACAACAGTGGTAGTAACCTTACTAACTTTAGTCGGGCTGTTGGGCTGTTCGCTGTTCACTATAGCCGCCGATTCGGAGACGACCGCAGCCAGGCCGGAAATCGAAGAATTAAGGGCCGGCAAAAATTTCATTCCAACAAAGCTTTACAACGCCGAAGACGACCGGCAAATCCTGAAGTTTTTCGAGGGCCTGCGGGTCGCCGACGTTTCCGACGGAATGGACAAGGTCGGCCTGACAAATATCGGCCTGATGTCCACGGAAATCCACGCCGCCTGGAAGGACACGAAGCACTTCACACATCGCTTTATCGGCATTGCGGTAACCGTCCGATACGTCCCCACCAACAAGCCGCCGGCGCCGCAAATGGAAACCGAGGCGTTTGACCGCTGGGTCGGCCAGTGGTACAGCAAGCTCTCGAGCGAGCCATTTGTTTCGCTCGTCCGCAAGGGCACAGCCATTGTCTTCGACGATGCGCCGGACTCTGACGTTGGCTCCATCGGCTCGAACAACATAATGGGCTGGAAGGTGCGCGGATGTGTCGGCGTTGTTACAAATACCACCGCCCGCGACACCGATGAAATCGCCGCCCAAAAAGTCCCGCTTTACTTCAGGAAGCCGGGCAGGGGCATTCGGCCGGGCAGAAACGAAGTCGAATCCGTCAACCGTCCTATCGTCTGCGGCGGCGTACTGGTCGAGCCGGGCGACGTCATCGTTGCCGATGGGGACGGCGTAATAGTGGTCCCCCGCGCCCGTGCTGAAGAAGTCGCAAAATACGCCAGAGCAATCCTCGATGGCGACAAAGCCGGACGGCGGAATTTATATAAAAAGCTCGGATTACCACTTGACGATTCAGTCAAATAACAGCGAGCGCAACAAAGAATCTTAACTATACAATTGTAAATTAGTAGTTGTTTAGCCGTCGCCGGCACGGCAACGTAATACTATGTCAGTTTATCGATATTCTTTGCGACCTTTACAACAGCTTCTATAATATCGTTCATATCTTTTTGGGACCCGAGAAAAGCCGTCTTCCCCTCCATCGAAAGCTTTTCTTTTCCACTGGGCCTGACATTATCCATAACCGGAAAGTGCAGCGATTCTCTGTATTTCTTAAGTCGCGCTTTGGAGAACGATGCGCCAAAAGCATGTGAATTGAGGTGCTCTTCTAACATCCCTTCCTTATGGCATCCGCCTCCGTATTTTCTTGCTCCTCCTGAAATGGGAATACCTTCGGCCCGAACCGCCTTTGCAAACTCTGATGCAGAGACATTGCGAAAATATTTTTTATCGTAATCTAATTCAAAACTGACGTATGTGATTCGTGTTTTATCCGAGTACCGCTTTCTCGGCTTGATACCCAAAATTTCTTGCAAATGTTCCTCCAGGTACTTTCCGTTTCTCTGGCGGGTCTTGTCTTGTTTCTTAAAACGTTTGAACTGTTCTGTAAGAATGGCCGCCTGAAACTCGGTCATTCGATGATTAGACCCGGCATACGGATAGCCCCTTTTGGTTTTCTTAGGGTCTCTCCCATTGTTTATGAATGCAGCACATCTCCGCATCAGGTCTTCATCACTTCCCAGTATGGCCCCTCCTTCACCGGAAACCAGGGATTTCCACTCCTGAAAGCTGATACAGCCTATGACGCCGAATGTGCCGACTCTCTTACCGTTTACTTCAGCGAACACCGATTGGCACGCATCTTCGACGACCGGAATGTTATGCTTATTCGCTATGGCCATAACTTTCTCTATATCTGCCGGGTACCCACCCAGATGAACAGGTAGAATTACTTTTGTATGTTCGGTTATGGCATCTTCTATAAGGTCGGCATTTATCGAGCCGGTGTCCGGGTCAACATCAACGAACACCGGTAGTGCGTGCGCATTGGTTATAACGTTAATAGTTGCGATAAATGTGTGCGGCGTCGTAATAACTTCATCACCGGGCCCCACTCCGAGACAATGCAGCGAAGCGCTAAGCGCGGTAGTCCCGCCATTTGATAAAGCGCAGTATGGTGCGCCCATCGCCTCCGCGAAAACTTTTTCAAAGTCGTAAACGGCGTTACCTCGCAAACAGCACCAGTTCCGGCTGCGAAGCGCCTTAAGCAGCGCCTTCTCTTCATTCTCATCAAAAATAGGCCACGTCGAAACAAATGGTTTCGTCCGCACGGCAGCGCCGCCCAGAAGTGCGAGCTTATTTGTTTTCTTAACGATATTTCCATAAAGAGAAGCTGTCCCCGCCGCCAGGGCCGCACCCGCTAAGCCGGCCGAAGTTTTCTTTATGAACGACCGTCGTGTTAATGATGACTTTTTCATAAAACACCTCCTGCTTATAAACGTTAAAGATGGATTCAATCTTCCTCTTTGGAATTCTTTTTTCCCTTTTCCAGATGTTGGGCTATTCGCTTTAGCTGTTCGGCCATCTCTTCAGCTTGCTGCCGGATTTCCTCAAGCTGCTTATGTATGGTTTTCGAGCCGAGGATGCTCGGGGCGAAGATGAAGAAAAATATCAGCGCCGCCGCTCCGCCGATGGCGATAAAGCTTACCGCGTGCAAAATCTTTTCTACAACCTCAAACATATTCTCATCCATCGTCTCCCGCCCCAACTCAAAACCATATCCCACCGAAGTGGAGGAATCTCAAAATTGTATCCTCCCACCCCTCATTGCGGGCTTCTTTTTGTCATTCTGAGCGAAGTCCTGAGCAACGTCGAAGGGCGCAGCGAAGAATCTCAACTGCATAATTATAAACCGCCAATTATCAATAATCAATTGAAAAAGCCGTCTCCGCTTTTTGTATCATCTCTGCGCTCTCTGCGTTCTCAGCGGTAAACAAATACTTTTATTTCAACTGCCAATTATACGGGCAATAATAGAGCCATTCATCAACAAACCGCTTCAAATCGAGTAAGTTGACCTTATTATCCTCATACAGGTCAGCGGCCAGACCATCTCCGGTATAAAGCCATTGTTCAGCAAATCTTGCAAAGCTGTAAAAATCAACAAAGCACAACGGCCCGCCCGGCCAGAACCCGCCCAACAGCTCATAGCTGCCGCCTGCCGAGTATGCCGCATCCGGCTGACCAATCGTCCCAGTAAGTACGTAAGAGCCCCCACTGCTCGTCCCGCCCCCGCCATCAATCGTACTCCAGCTCAAGTCATATTGTCCGCCAGTTTGGGCTGGCGCCGACGAGATAAGAAAAACAGTAGAAAGCAGTATCGTCCATCGCACTATTGCATTATGTCGAGTAGACATAATATGGTTCCTTCATTTAGGTTTAATTTGTTTTCTCTGTTTCTCTTGCCTTTCGGTATCAAGAGTGCCACAATATTTAACCTTGTGAGGAACTTCAATGCCCCTCACAGAACCGGACTTGTAGATTTCCCACATCCGGCTCTTCAGTAAAACTCACAAAACAGGCTATATTGCCTATTTCGATATAAGGAGCGATTCATCAGCATTAGTTAGTCCGCATCAGTGTACGGCTAATGCCTTATCGCCCCTTTGCACCTTACTGCTAACCCCTTCGAGTGAGCTTAAGCTCTCATCGGGCATTACACCGATTACACCTCTACTACGAGTTAGTCCGACTGCCATACCGTCATACTTCCGCCTTGCCTCTTCAGCTTGTTGGAAGCTTCCTTTCGGAACGATATGGCTCTCCCAAGTTCCGACGCGAACAGTTAGATTACCTGCCACGGACTTAGACCCCGGCACGCCACTGACACACTCACCTTTAACGCGCGCAGCAGTATTGGCTTCCAGGAAATGAAACCCTTGGCCCTGTGCAATGTTGGTAATTTCGGGGCTGTATACCTTCACTTTCGTTGTGGCCGATAATCCGCCTTCCCTTTGGCTTCGCATAATTCGTTACCTCCTTACACGCAAAGTTCAGTTCTGGCCTGGTGGTTAGCCTTTGTCCAGGCTGGATTGTCCAGCTTGCTCACATCAGCTTTGCTTGGCGCACTCATTTTAATGTTCTCCTAAAAAAATTATTAATATTTCATAGCGCACATATTGCGCAGTAACTCCGCTGGAAGGCAATTATTGAAAACATTACGGCTCTAATTAGATGTACACCGACAGGACAGGATATTGCAGAATTCTCTCCCCCGAGAGTAAAATTTGCATCTTGCTGGCGGATTTCCATTTTACCGCTCCTCCATCCGCCGATTTAAGGCGGGTGTATATCATTTTTTCAACCGCCAGATTCAAAGCAGTTGTTCATCATTTACCTTATCTGGAAATAGTTTTCAACAAAAAAACCAAAAAACCAGATATTTTTTTGCGTCATATCCCCCAAAACATCCCCCTAATCCGCCCCAAAATCCCGTGAAATCAGTGAAATCTGTGGCTATATTCTTTTGTGTCTTTTGTGCCTTTTTGTGGCTCAATAAATTCGTGCCAATTCGTGTTAATTCGTGGCTAAATTTCTCTGCCTTCTCTGTGCCCTCTGTGGCTAATTTTTCTTCGTGCCTTTGTGTCTTTGTGGCTATTTCTTATCCTGAAATCTGTTGTTCGTTTTGAATTTCGTATTTTGGTCATTCAAATTTGTTTTGAATTTCGGATTTCGATATTCGAATTTCTGACTGAATTTTCTTCGTGTCTTCGTGCCTTTGTGGCTAATCTTTGTCGTCAAATCTGTGCAATCTGTGGCCAATTTTCCTTTTTGTCTTCGTGTCTTAGTGGCAAAAAAAAACATGCTAAAAAAGTTGAATATTTTCGAATATTTTCGAACGTTTCACATCATTTTTCGAATATTTTCAAACGTTTTCGAACGTTTTCGAACGTTTTGTTTTAAAACTTGCGTGTTTGATTCGAAAACCTGCGTATTTGATTGATTTTTTCCTTACCCAAATCCCCCGGATTAACTATCCTGACCCATCGACTTCCCGCTGTAGTTCTGAAAAACCTGCGTAAATGCTCAAAACTTCCACATAAAAAGATTCGCTTTTGCGTAAAATCCCCTGCTTGGTTTCCACCCTATATTTTCTGTGAGCAGTTGCTTTCTCCATTGGGATGTTGCTGGCTCTCGCTAAACTTCCTTCTCCAGCTTGGTCAGCAGTACACCCTGTAATTTGTGTAATTCCAGAAGATTGCTTACATATTCAGCTGCTTTTGTTTGGCCTTTTTCAGTTTTTTTCGCTGAAATCGCCCCCTTTGTTTTTTTCTTTTTAGATTTTACCATTTTTTGCGTTTTCCTTATTGACAAAATTCACACTTGCGTTTAAGTTACACACTTTCAGAACGTACCTTTGTTTGAATATTAACACAACTGCGAAAGACTGCAAGCAAAAAATTCGTATTTACGTAAAAAAATGGAAAATTTTGACGAAAAGACGATAATTGAGCGAATTGGTCTCCTGCGTAAGCAATACGCAGGCAGTAGAGGCAAGAGTGAATTTGCCCGGGCTTTGGGCATAAGCGCTTCTACTTACAACTATTATGAAAACAACAGGGTCCCTCCAATTGAGATTCTGCTGAAAATATGTGAGGTTACAGGAGCGGATTTAGAATGGCTGCTGACAGGCCACGGCACTGAAAAAGGATTCGCATTTGGGCCAAATAGCGGACTTCTGCAAAAGCTGGACGACTTGTTTACCAGCAATCCGGAGCTGACCGAAGCGGTTCTGGCTTTTATTGAGCTATTATGCGAGAAAAAAGGGATTGAAAAAGAGTTTCAGTCCAGGGTTCTGCCGGCCAAGCCGGAGCGGCCGGGGTGGATTCCGGTACTCGGCCGAACTGCTGCGGGAATGATTCATTTTTGGGACCAAACATTTCTGCCGGAGCCGGAGCAAGCTGTTACCGAGCTTGATGAGTTAGTGAAAAAGCACATCGGCAAAGCGATTATTGGTTCTGTGGATGGGATGGTGTCAATTGATTTGCAGGCGCGGGCTTTGGTGGATGGTCTTAAAAGGCCTGAGGTTAATCTGATTCAGGTCAGCGGGCAAGAGGCAGACAGCATAGTTGAGTTTGTCCAGTGTGGGGAAATTGTTGAGTTGTTTCCTGATAGTTTTGCGCTGCGGATAGATGGTGACAGTATGTCGCCGAGGATAAACGATGGTAACATTGTGATATTGAGCCCCTCGGTTCCGGCGGCACAGGGCCATATAGCAATTGCACGTGTTGCAAATCAAATAGGGGTTACCTGCAAACTTATAAGAAGCACAGAGGACGCCGTTCATCTTATACCGATAAATGAAAGGCACGAAACGAAGGTCGTGGGTAAAAAGGATTTGCTCTGGGCACTGGCGGTCTTGTGTCATATAAGCGTCTGATTATAGCGACACGTCCGGTCGATAAATTGGTTGTGTAAAAAGCTCATAATTTTTTTGGGCAGATTGACAGAATTGAGAACCGAAATTATCCGGATTTCTGGAAAGAAAGGCGGGGGAAATTGCCGGGAAGGGAGCGGGACTCAAAAGGTAGATTACCGGCAAAGCCGGGATTTTTAATTACAATGATTATACTGAATACACGGGTTCTTAGTCAGTGATACCCACTCCATTCGGCTTCGCTCAGGGCGGGCACAAGCTTCACAAATGAACACAGATTTTACTGATTTATTCTCTTGTTCTTAATCGCAAATTGAGCGGATTTTTGAGTGTTGAGTTCGAGGGTTTATGGGACGGTCGATGAGGAGTTTGGCAGGCGGTTGTTGGTTGTGTTCTACCGGAGCAAAATCGGCGGCTGCGAAGATGAAAAAAAAGTTGCCGAAACGGGCGTTCTGGGTAGATTTTTGCCCCTGGAATGCTCGTAAGCACTTGTAAATAGGGGAGTTATACGTTTTTACATAATTTTCAAAAAAATGTCCTTACACCCTATAAATTTTGCTTGACGAGAATATAGGTAATTTGGTAGATTAGTAGAGATAGACTAAAAGGAATTTGTGGATTATCGGTTCTTTGCTTACGAAGTTTTTATAGTTTTTCGGTAAATTAACTGAAAAATCAGGGAGTGAGGTGCGGAATTGCATCAAGATGTCTATGCTTCGAAGTTAAGATTTTTGCATTTCAGCTAACAGTTCAGGCCGGGCTTCCGAAAGGAGGAGGATAAGGTCAAGTCGTAAAAAGTTATTTTAGACAGGCACAGGATTTTGTGAATATCCTTGCTGCTTGTTTTATTGTTAAGTTGTTTGAGACACGCACAAACGTAAAAAAGGTTGGTGAAGGTTCTTTGGTGCTTGTCAAAAACAACGGATGTTTTGGCATGTAGCCAAAGGAAAGAAGATAGTGTTGTTTTTTGAAGGAGGAGTATTATGTGTAGAAAATTGTTTTTATTAGTTTGTTTTGTTTTGGTGCTGGGTTTTGCCGGTAAGGCATCGGCAGTGATATACAACGAGGATATCGGCAGTGCAGCATCGCTGCCCGGTAGTTATACGGAGGCCGCCGGCGTCTGGACCGTTATAGGCAGTGGCCATGACATCTGGGGCGGTGATGATGGATTGCACTACGTGTTTCAGCCTGTGTCGGGTGACTGCACGCTGGAAATTAACCTCGCCAGTATGGATTTGACGGACTACTGGGCTAAGGTCGGTGTGATGGTTCGTGAGACGACCGATGCCGGTTCCAGGCACGCAGCGATGCTGATGACAGAAAATGCGACCGCCATGCAGTTCGTGTACCGTCAGAACACCGGCGGGGGCAGCGCCGGCCCGGGGATGGGCGGTAGGTTCCTGCCTCAGAAGCTCCGGATAAAGCGCGAAGGCCCCATGTTGATAGGCGAATACGAGTTTTTTGCCGGGTCCGGGTTTTTTCAGGAGCTGGGCCGTGTGGCCATCCCTGAGATGAACGAGGACGTTTTGATCGGCCTGGCGGTCTGTTCGCACAGGACCGACTTGCTGTGTACGGCCGTGATGGACCAGGTGATCTGGAGCGTAACGCCTTGTTACCGCGCCTGGGCTCAGAGCCCTGCCGAGGGTGCCACAGGTTTGCCCCAAGATTTGACTCTTAGCTGGAGGCCTGGAGAAGGTGCCACTTCGCACGATGTGTACCTGGGTACTAATCCGGCAGCATTGGCTCCTGAAGCGATGGGCTTAACAGAGCCGAACTGTGTTCTCGTATCACTTGAAGGCGGCACCGAGTACTTCTGGCGGGTTGATGAACATGGTGCATCCGTTACCCCCGGCAATGTCTGGAGCTTTAAGACGGCTAAGGTGCTTCGGCCCGGGACCGGTACAATCCTGCGTGAGATATGGGAAGGTATCGGTGGAGGGGCCGTTTGGGACCTGACGAACAACGCAGCCTACCCGGACAGCCCGACGTGGAGCGATGAGTTAACGTCGTTCGACGCCGGGGCAAATCTCGGCGACAACTATGGAGGCCGGATGCAGGGTTGGTTAGTTCCGCTGACCGCGGGCGTGCACGAGTATAAGTTCTGGATTGCCAGTGACGATGACTCCGAGCTGTGGCTGAGCACTACCGAGAAGTCCATCAACGCGGTCAAGATCGCCAGCGTGTCCGGATGGGCCAACCAGTACGAGTGGTACAGGATGCCCTCGCAGGAATCCGAGTCCATCTGGCTGGCGGGCGGTGAGAAGTACTTCATCAGGGCGCTGTGGAAGGAAGGCGGCGGCGGTGACAACTGTGCGGTGGCCTGGGAAGGTCCTGGCACTGATGAGAGCCCGGGGCCGGTGGTCATTGACGGCTATTACCTGGCATCGGGCTATGTGGACCTGTGGGCCTATAATCCGAGCCCGGTCCCTGGCGCCAAACGCGTGCCTTTAGATGCGGTACTCAGCTGGTCTGCTGGAGAGGATGCCAATTCGCACGAAGTGTGGTTTGGCACCAATCCGGAAGCATTGACTAATGTTGCGACAAAAGAGTTAGGAGATGAGACCTATGATCCCGGACCTCTTGAATTAGAGACGTTTTACTACTGGCAGGTTGATGAGGTCAATGGCCTTGATGTCAAGGTAGGCGATATCTGGAGCTTTAAGACTCCTCGCGTTCGTCCGTTTACCGGTACAATCGTGCGTGACGTCTTTGAAGGTATCGGCAGCGACAATATTTGGGAGCTGATCAACAATCCGGCCTACCCGGACGACCCGACGTGGAGCGATGAGTTAACGGCGATCGATTCGCCGGGCCTGGGTAAGGATAACTTTGGGGCCATGATGGAAGGTTACCTGCTTCCGGAGACCGACGGCAACTACAGGTTCTGGATACGTGCTGACGACGGCTCTGCGCTGTATTTGAGCACCGATGATGACCCGGCAAACGCGGTCAAGATAGCCGGCTGGGACACGTACGCCGGTGGCTATGACGACCACCCTGAGCAGGCATCCGCTCTTATCCCGCTGCTGGCCGAAACCAGGTACTACATCAGGGCGCTGTACAAAGAAGGCGGCGGCGGCGACTGGTGTTCGGCGGCCTGGAGTGGGCCTGATACTGTTGATAGCCGAGTGGAGATTGACGGCTATTATCTGATGCCAAGAGACTGGGCCTCTGATCCGTTCCCAAAGAATGGTTCAACACTGGCGACGAGAGAGCCAGAGGTCAAAGGTCTTAGCTGGTCGGTAGTGAACAATTATGGTGCCACGTTGTACGATATCTACCTCGGCACCAGCCCGGTATTGACTTTTCCTGCTGACTTGATTGACACAAAGCCGGTAGGAGATGAGAGCTGTGCTACCGGACCCCTTGAAGTGGACACCACTTACTACTGGCGGGTCGATCTGGTTGGTGGTCCAGCCGGCACAATCCCCGGCCACGTGTGGAGTTTCACAACGGCTGAATGGGTCAACATAGATATCCGCAGCTGGGGCGGCAGTGGAGTGGAGGTCGATGGCGTCTGGGAAATTAAAGCCAGGGGCGACGACATCTGGGGTGGCTCTGACAGTTTCCACTTCGTCTATAAGTACCCGAGGTTGCTGCCCAGTGGCGACGTCACGCTAATCGCGCGGGTCGAGAGCATAACAGGAGGCGACAACAGTTGGAGAAAGGCCGGCATGATGGTTCGCGAGAGTCTTGATGGCGGTTCCAGGCATGCCTGTATATTGATGACGCCTCCAGATGGTGAGAACAGAATCTCGTTCGGGTGGCGCGATAACACCGATGGTGGTTCCGGCAGCGTTCACTATAACGGCATCTTTACGCCTGAATGGGTCAAGTTAGTGCGCCTCGGCGACACATTTACCGGTTTCCATGCCGAGGATGTTGACGGCAGTCCCGGCGAGTGGCGGCAGGTGGGCGGTCCCCATACCGTCGTGATGCCCAAAGATGTTTACGTCGGTATGGCCGTTACGTCGCACAACATGGGCCAGCTTACCACGGCCGTGATGGACAATATAGGCATCGCTCCTCGTGATCCTCAGCAGAGCTGGGGTCCGAGCCCTGCGGACGGGGCTGAAGGTGTGCCCGTGGTTGTCAGAGATAAAGGTGTGCCCATAGTTAAGCTTCTTAGCTGGGGAGAGGGAGATGGTGTGGTTGCTCATCTTGTGTGGTTCAGCGACAATTATGATGATGTGGCCAGCGGCGCCCCAGGCACGCTCAAAGCCGTTACGATGGAGCCGAACTACGACCCCGGAATCCTTGACTTGACCGAGACTTACTACTGGGCAATCGATGAGATAAGTAGTCGTTATGACCTCACGTTAGGCGATATCTGGAGCTTTACGATGTCAGACCATCGTCTCATTGATGATTTCGAGCGCTACCATGTTATACCGATAGAGCCTCCGAGGGGTGTCGTGGTTGTTGAGGCGGTGCCGCCTGACGATGTTAATCACCTGGTGGCGTACTGGCCGCTTGATGATGACTTCAACGACTACTCCGGCAACGGCTTCGACGGCGTCCCGTTCGGCGACGCGAGCCTAATTGCGGATGCCGAAAGAGACGTGGTAGCGAACTTCGACGGCAGCGATGATTATGTGGACTGTGGTAATCCGGACCTGCTTAACTTCGGCACAGGCGATTGGTCTGTGTGCGTTTGGATAAACACGACGAAGACCGGAAAGCCCAAAGGCGTTCCCTATGGCAACGGCGGAGACGGCGGCGGCGGACACCGGTACACGTTAGGTGTGGGCGAAAGTAAGGATAACAGGATGACCCTGACGACGGATGACAATGCCAGCAAGAAATCGGCGCACAGCGCGAATTATGATACGGTTACTGATGGTGTCTGGCATCATGTCGTCGGACTGCGAGAAGGAGACAGGATATACATATTTGTCGATGGCAAGCTGGAAGGAAGCAGCGGCGTGCCCGGCGGCTACGACCTTTCCGGGACGTCTCAGCATAATGTCCTGCTCGGAGCGATATGGAACAACAACGGCAGTAACCCACCCTACATTCAGAAGTTCTATACCGGGCAGCTTGATGATGTCCGCGTCTATGACTGTGCTCTGTCGGAAGGCGAGATTAGGTACCTGGCCGGTCGGAGTCATGTTTATGGTTCTTTGATTGCGGAGTATATGCTTGAAGACGACGCCAGCGATACCTCCGGCAGCGAGCTCCACGGCACCTTCAAAGGTGACGCGGGCATAATTGATGATGCTGCCGTAGGAGGAAGAGGTTTTGTGGCGGACTTCGATGGCAACGGCGACTATATTGACCTTGGTAACGACCCCATCTTCAACCCGGGAGCGGAGCCGTTCAGTATTTCGGCCTGGTTCAACATGGATTCATGGGGAGACAGCTGGGGCAATATAATTATCGCCAAACGCGGCGAAGACAACAAAGGCTGGCAGCTGCGCAGACGCGGCGGTGCCCAACGCCTGTGCTTTACAGTAAGAGGAACTTCGGGTGGCGATGATCCTCAGGGCAATATAACTCCAGCACTTAACGAATGGCATCACGTCGTGGCAATTTTCGACCCCGTGGCAGGGAAAAGGACCGTCTATCTGGACGGCGAGGTCGATAAGCAGATTGACGACGGTGGAACAGTCAAAGCGTGCCCCTACAATACGTATATTGGAGCGAGAGCCAATGGCGGTAATAACCCAGAAAAATACTTCAATGGCATGCTCGACAATGTGCGCATCTACAAGCGTGCTCTCACGGCTATGGATAGACTGTACCTTTCAGAGTTCGAGCCGACCGTCTTCCTATCTGATACCTGGACGGACAGCGGCGAAGTGAGCTCGACCCTTGAGGCTTCTCTGGTAGGCGGCTCACCCCACTGGGGCGAGCAAGCGATTAGGGTTGATTGCAACGGCGATGGCGAAGTTAGCCGCGATGCTCCGTTCGAGGACTGGTATGACGGCGAGTCCAAAACACTGGTGCTGTACTTCAAGGGCGCTCCTGACAATGCTCCTGAGGATATGTATGTGAAGATCACAAGTGCTGTTGGACAACTCAGGAGTGCGCAGTTGTCATACGACGGCGATATCGATGACCTGAAGATTCCAGTGTGGCAGGAATGGAATATCGACCTGGCAGAGCTGGGCAGCGGTGCACCGGAAGAAGGGATCGGAGAGGGCGTGCCTTTGCCCCATATCGGGGCGGTGGCTATCGGCCTTACCGGTACAGGTACCGTGCTCTTTGACGACCTGCGGCTGATGACGACCAGATGCGTTCCTAAGTACTCATCATTAGCCAACTTCAACAATGATTGCAAGGTTGACCTCAAAGACCTTCGTGTAATCACAGACGACTGGCTCTATCAAGCCAACGACAATGGCCTGTGGTACGAGTACTACGAAGGTTATTACGGTGGTCTGCTGCCTTACTTCGATGTGCTGGCGGTTGTGAAGCAAGGGCCGATCAACAACTTCGATCTCGGCGTGCGCAATCGGAACGACGGTTTTGCCTTCCGCTTTACCGGTTTGATTGATGCGCCGGCGGATGCTAACTATACCTTCTACACCGACTCCGATGACGGCAGCAAACTGTACATCGGGGATACGCAGGTGGTCGATAACGACGGTGAGCACGGGACGGGCGACCCGAAGTCAGGGACCATCTACCTTACTGCCGGTAAGCATCCGATTACGGTCACTATGTTCGAGTCGGGCGGCGGAGAAGGTCTGGTAGTGGAAGTCGAATCGGCTGAGTTAGCTATACCCAGAATGCCGATTCCCGACGACGTTCTCTATCGTCTGCCTTATCCTCCGTCTGATTTGTCTGAGGATAACACGGTCAACTTCGATGACTATGGTATCTTAGCGGATCAGTGGCTTGACGAGGTACTGTTCCCGTAATGCGTTGTTGCTTGCAAGGCTAAGGTTGGCCAGTGAATTTGCACCAATCCGGGGCCTATACTGATTAGTTCGGTATAGGCCCCGGTTGTTTTTTATATTGCGTTGCGTGTATTGTGTGATGTGTCAGAGAAGTCAGAAAATCAGGGTACCAGGAAAAAGCAACCTGATATCCTGATAACCCGATGCCCACTACCTGATAACCTGATACCTGATCCCCTGGGGGGTGAATATCGAATTTTAGCTTCTAAACCCGCGGGCGTATTTGACCGATATCTGAGATGGACTTGTGCTGAGTGAGGGACCAATCGTCCTATAAGAAAAGGTAAGGTCAATTTGCCCTTACGGCTGGAGCCGAAAGACTTTTGGCCGGGCGGGAGTGAGCCATAGCGTTTGATGTCACCATAAAAGAATACCTGAAAGAAATCGACGAAGCGTCACTGCTGACACTGGAACAGGAGCACTTGCTGGGCAAGCTCGTTGTTGAAGAGAACGACCCGTGGGCGAGGGAACAATTGGTGCGAAGCAATCTGCGGCTGGTCGTTAATATCGCCAAGAAGTACGGCAGCCGGGGGATGAGTCTTGGTGACTTGATTGAGGAGGGAAATCTCGGGCTTATAAGGGCTGTTGATTACTTTGACCCCGACCGCGGCACTCGGTTCAGCACGTATGCGGCGTGGTGGATAAAGCAAAGTATCAAGCGTGCACTGCTGGAGAACGTTCAGCCGGTGCATATTCCCACCTATATGGTTGCGATGATAAACCAATGGCGCCATACCGCGGCAGAGCTGGAAAGCAGACTCGGCAGGACGCTGGACGTCGAAGAAATGGCCGATATTATGCACCTGCCGCTGCGGAAGGCAAAAATCATACATCGGATTGTCAAGGTTCTTAGCTCCGTGGCGGATACCGGCGGCGACGGGTCGGACGAAAATGAAATGCTCGAAGCGACTCTGGAGGACAAAGAAGGCGACAAGCCGGAAGATGCACTGGTTGCGGATGAAGAAAAAGCAAAGGCCTTGAGCTTGCTTAACGAAATCGACCCGAGAGAAGCCGATGTCTTGAGGTTGCATTACGGCCTGGATGGAAGAATGCCGATGACACTCAAAGAAATCGGCAAAGAATTAGGCCTGACACGAGAGAGGATTCGCCAGATTCAGCGTGGCGCACTTACCAAGCTTTATGAATATATGAATGAAGAATAGCGCCAAACGATAAGTCAATAAAGCTTGCATTTCGTCAGTAATATGCCAACAATAGATAACGGTGACTGAACGTGCTGTTCGTCTAAGCAAATATAATGTGAATAGATGTCAGGGAGGTCAGATAAATGGCAACCCGGGGAATTGAGCTGGAAGGATACATTCGCAGCATACCCGACTGGCCGAAAAAGGGGATTTTGTTTCGCGATATCACGCCATTGTTGGCTGACGCCAGGGCGCTTGCAGCAGCGGTGGATGCTTTATGCGCTGGTTTTACAGGGGCGGGCATCGAATATGTTGCCGCTGTGGAGGCGAGGGGATTTATATTCGGTGCGGCGGTTGCGAGAAAACTCGGAGTCGGCTTTGTGCCCATACGAAAGAAGGGCAAGCTGCCTTTCAAAACCGAGAGCGTCAGCTACGATTTGGAATACGGCACCGACACTCTGGAAGTGCATAGCGATGCCGTAGAGAAGGCGGCGAGGGTTTTGATGGTTGACGATTTATTGGCGACGGGCGGGACAATGGCGGCGGCCTGCAAGCTCATCGAAAAAATAGGAGGGCAGATTGCGGGGATAGCGTTTCTTATCGAGCTTGGCGAATTGGCCGGCCGAGAAAAACTCAGCGGATATAAAATTAGCACTGTGATATCTTATTGATTGTTTGCTGGGCAGATACCCAGCGACAGAAAGGAGAAACAATGGTAACTGAAATTTTAGCTTTTTTTACCCCGGGGCTGCCTGAGATAATTATTATTCTTGTTGTTTTTGGCCTTTTTGTGGTAATACCGGTAGTGGTGATAGTCCTGCTTGTAGTATTTCTCTTGAAAAGTAATAAAGAGAGGCAAAACCTTCGTCTGAAAGTGGAAAAGCTTACCGAGGAGCTTGAGCAGGTGCGGAAGTAAATTACAGGTGGTGAAGAAAAGGGTTCTTCAAGCAAATCAGGATGATGTTCTTATTGCGGTGGCGATTCGGTCGTTGTCGTGGAGGTCTTTTTCAATTTTGATTTCGGCGAAAGAGCCGGCCTGTTCGAGCAGCTCCTTAATTGCCTGCCCTTGTGCGAAACCTATTTCCAACATCAATGCAGCATCGGACTTGAGGAACTTATCTGCCTTTTCAATAATTCTTCGGTAAATCTTTAGGCCATCGGCTCCTGCGAACAGAGCCAGCTTTGGCTCATAATCTTTTATGTTTTTGTCGAGCTTCTCAAACTCGGGCGCGCTTACATAAGGGGGGTTGCAAACAATCAAATCAAATTTGCCTACGTCCAGTTGGGGGACAATGGGGTCGAATAAATCGCCGCATAATAGGCGGATTCGCTCGCCTAATTGGTGCTTTTCGACATTTTGCGAGGCAATATTGAGGGCGGCATCGGAGATGTCCGTTGCGATTATATCTGCATCGGTGAAGTTTTTGGCTATTGCGACGGCGATGCAGCCGCAGCCGGTGCACAAGTCGCAGACGAATTGTTTGCCGGGGCGAGTTCGCAAAAATTCGATGGCACGTTCGACGAGCAATTCCGTCTCCGGCCGAGGAATCATACAGTCAGCGGTTACATTCAGCTCCAGCGAATAGAATTCGGTTTTGCCGGTCAGGTACGCAACGGGTTCGTTCCGGCCGGCCCGTTCCACTAATTCGTGCAGCCGGTCTAATTGCTGTTTGTCGACGGCTTTGTCGAATTGTGTGTATAATTCGATACGCTTCATCGCCAGGACGTGGCTGAGCAGGAGTTCTGCGCTCAGGCGCGGCGAATCGATGCCCTTTTTGGTAAAGTGTTCGGTAACCCAGTTTAAGAGCTTCTGTATCGTCCAGGTCTGCATGGCCAGATTATAGCCGGGGCAAAGAAAAGTGAAAAACAAAAAGAACTCACAAAGAGTGCGCTGGGTTTGAAATTGGGTTTGATTGGGTTTGTTTTGTTCGAGCCTGAAGGCGGTTTCATTTTCATATTCCTTTATAACATATAAGTTTACGTTCATTTTGGCCTTTCGGAAATTGGCTTTGAATTGGGTTTGTTTTTTCGGACTGCGAAAGCGTCGTTTTTTCTGTAATCCTTTGTTAATACTTTATTTACGTTCATTTGAGCATCCAGCAAATTGGCTTTGTTTGGGTTTGAATTGG
>Ga0209979_1000425_pt1 | contig 58680 bp, 48 predicted proteins | sample AnhtaG_FD_183114 | JGI IMG/M metagenome (GOLD analysis project Ga0209979, IMG submission 183114) | Deep subsurface microbial communities from Anholt, Denmark to uncover new lineages of life (NeLLi) - Anholt_01485 metaG (SPAdes) (version 2) | ecosystem: Environmental > Aquatic > Marine > Oceanic... | reverse complement strand
CTTATTTCACAAGTTTGTTTTCAGGAAGAAGACGTTCAAGTGATGACGATGCTAACGTTTTATATCTTTTATTAATTGCGGTCGCAGTATTATCCTATATTAGCTACTATTTAGGATATTTAATATCACTAATGGTAAGTAGGGTTCGTGAGTATTACGCTGACCAACATGCAGCAGAAGTGTTGGAAGATCCGAATGCTTTATCAACAGGTTTAGTTAAGATTGCTTACGGATTGTTAGTCGACAGAGATATTAAAGTAGATGCTAAAGATAGAAATAAATCAAAAGTTCGAGCCCTTAGGGGATTAGGAATTTTTGATCCAAACACAGCAAAAGGTTTAGGTATTATAAGTGTAACTACTAAAGGAGTTCTATCTATGGATGCTATTCAAGCAGCTGCAGCATGGGATTTATATAATCCTTGGGCTAAATATTTTCAAGCTTTATCTACACACCCATTACCTGCAAGAAGAATCCAACGCTTGAACGAGCAGTGCGAATTTTACGGTAAAAAACCTGAAATTGATTTCTCTCACGCAAAAGAAATTGCAGAACAACAAGCAGGAAAAACATTGTGGGATCAATTCCTCTGGGATATATTCATAAAGGCACTTCCTACTCTTATCTTTGTTGCGCTACTTGGAGTAACAATTGCATGGCTCTTTAGCCTCGCTGAACTTATTACAATACCCTTTTTAGATGCGAAAATTATTTTGTTAATGTGGGCTATAGGATTCTATTTAATTGGCTTTGGTTCGATAATAAAAATAAAGTACATGTATAAGAGTGGTTTTGAACCGAAAAGAGTAGTTGACCTCGTAACTAATGTAAAAGCAAGTCCAATTAGATCAGTACCTGCAATCATGGAGGGAAAAATTGTTGGAAGAGGAGTTCCAGGGTATTACTTCAGCGAAGATATGTTTTTTCAAGATGATACAGGCTTGATGTATGTTGATTATCGGTTTGGCATTGGCATTGTAGATTTGATATTCTCCCTTAGAACTGTTAGAAGAATTGTAGGACAACGAGTCAGAATAAAAGGATGGTATAGAAGAGGGCCTTCACCATATATTCAAGTAGATACTATTGAAACAGAACAAGGACGTCGACATAGAAATTATGCGAAGCATTTACGATATTTCTGGGTAGTTTTAGCATTTATAATAGGCTTGGTTTGCCTTTATTATTGGTTTATAATATAAAATCATTTTTTTTCTTCATTTTATATTTTTATTTTTTTCATTATTCTAATTCCTAACTAAGTATTTGGAACTATTTATTGAATTAAACCTAAAAGGTTAATAGGATTGTTTTGCTTTATTACATAATTATAATTAGAGTAAGCAAATAAAATAAAAAATTCATTTAATAAACCAAAAAGGGGAATTCTATAATTAAAATAACTAGATTCCTGAAAAAATAAGTGAGGTAAACATACAATGAGTGACGAACCACAGCTCCCCCCAATCCCTGCGGTGGGAGATATATTAGACCGAAAGAAAAGGTTTGTTGAGAAAAAGCATAGTATTGTAAAATGTGGAGCATGTCAAGCTGACTTCTCTAGATTATTCAAAGCTGGAGATTTTGTATTCAAAAAACTCACAGATGAAGAATGCGAGAAATGCCATAGGAGTAAATCTTTGACAATTATAGAAATTTATTCTGAATGGATTGACCCTAAAAAGAAATCCTAATTGATCTATTTTTCAAAAAAAAGTTTTAAAATTTCTCCCGCTAAAGAATAAGGATCCAAAGACTTTTTAATTGCTTCTTCAATAAATTCCTCAATTTTATTATTAGAATTTATTAATTCTTCGGCTTTTTTGGTTAATTTATGTTTTAAAATCTGGATTGTTTCGCTTTTAATTCGATTTTTCATATAATTTGAGATAACTCCTGAATCTTGTAAAAATGTTTTATGTTTATTTATGAGTTTGAGTAGATTTTCAAAATTTTCTCCTGTTTTTGAATTCACTTTTGTAATTTCCGGTGTCCATTTATCTATTTTCATAAATTTATCACCAACACCTTCAGATTCATACTTGTAGCTTTTCTTAAATTCTAACATTTGCATGATATCAGCCACTTTTTTATCTGCTCCAGGCAAGTCCATCTTGTTAACAACGAAAATATCAGTAATTTCCATTATACCTGCTTTAATTGCTTGGATTTCGTCTCCTAATCCAGGAACTACTAAAACCACCACAGTTTGAGCAGATTTAAAAATATCAACCTCTGATTGTCCAACACCGACAGTTTCAACAATTATTATATCACATCCATAGGCATCTAATATTTTGATCACATCTTCAGTCGCTCTCGCCAAGCCACCTAATTGTCCACGATTAGCCATGCTTCTAATAAAAACATTATCTAACGAAAAATATTGTTTCATACGAATTCTATCTCCCAAGAGTGCTCCTCCTGTTAAAGGAGAAGTTGGATCAACACAAATGATTCCAACTTTCTTACCTAAGTCGATATAACTCTTAGTTAATGTTGAAATAAAAGTGCTTTTCCCACTACCAGGTGATCCAGTTACACCTAAAATATAGGCTTTGCCTGTATGCTGATAAATGGAACTTATAATTTCTTCAGCAGCTTCGATATCATTTTCTACAATAGTAATTAACCTTGCCGCAGCACGAGTATTGCCTTTTATTAAGCTTTTAGTTAAATCAGAGTAATCCATTATTTTATTATCTTTTTAAGTTGTTTTTCACAAATTCAACAATCGTACTCAAATTAGTTCCTGGTCCGTAAAACCCCTTCAAACCCTGTTCCTCTAAGAAAGGCTTATCTTCGTCAGGGATAATACCTCCAACAGCAACAAGGACGTCATCGATTCCTTGTTCCTTTAGTTTTTGCATAATAATAGGACAAAGAGCATTATGAGATCCCGATAATATACTTAACATTACGGCATCAGGATCTTCTTGGATGACAGTATTAACGATGTCATCAGGTGTTTGATGGATACCTGTATAAATAACTTCCATCCCCGCATCTCTTAAAGCTCTTGCGAGAACTTTAGCACCTCTATCATGCCCATCTAATCCAGGTTTACATACAAGAACCTTTATTATTTTATCTTTAGACATTTAATTTCACCAATTTAAAAAATTGAATCTTCAAAATAAGTTCCAAAAACTTCTTTTAATGTATTAATAATTTCTCCAATAGATGCATAAACTCTGATAGCATCCATAATATAAGGCATTAAGTTTTCTGTTCCTTTAGCGGCTTCTTTCAATTTTAATAGATTTTCTTGAATCTTATCGTTATCTCGTTCCTGTTTTATTTTATTTAATGTATTCACCTGTTCTTTCGCAACTTCCTCATCAATTTTCAATAAAGGGACAGTACATGGTTCTTTTTGTTGATATTGGTTTACAGCGACTATTGTTCTTTTTTTGTTCTCAATTTCTTGTTGATATTTATAGGAGGCATTTGCTATTTCCTTTTGAAAGAAGTTGGCTTTTATTGCAGGAATAACCCCTCCTAATTCATCGATCTGCTGAAAGTAATTCTCAGCTTCTTCTTCCATCTTATTTGTAAGCCATTCCACATAATAAGATCCAGCTAAGGGATCAACTGTATCAGTTACTCCTGATTCGTGTGCGATGATTTGCTGTGTCCTTAAGGCTATTTTTACAGCATTTTCAGTGGGAAGACATAAAGCTTCATCAAAAGAATTCGTGTGTAATGATTGAGTTCCTCCTAAAACAGCAGCTAAACCCTGAAGTGTTACTCGTACCATATTATTTTCAGGTTCTTGGGCAGTTAAAGAAACCCCCGCTGTTTGAGTATGGAATCGTAGTCTCAGGGATTCTGGCTTTTTTGCTCCATATTTATTTTTCATATGCTTAGCCCAAATCCTTCTAGCAGCTCTATATTTACATACTTCTTCAAAGAAGTTGTTATGAGAATTAAAGAAAAAAGACAACCGAGGTGCGAAATCATCAACATCCAAACCTCTTTCGATTGCAGCTTCGACATAAGCAAAACCATCAGCTAAAGTGAAGGCTAACTCTTGAACTGCAGTTGAACCCGCCTCTCGAATATGATATCCACTTATACTGATTGTATACCATTGTGGAACATGGTTGGTACAGTATTCTATCGTGTCCACAATTAAACGCATCGATGGTTCTGGGGGATATATCCATGACTTCTGCGCGATATATTCCTTTAAAATATCATTTTGAATAGTCCCTCTCAATTGCTCAGGAGGATGGCCTTGTTTTTCGGCAGTCACTATGTACATTGCTAATAAAATAGACGCTGGGGCATTAATAGTCATGGATGTACTAATCTTCGATAGATCTATACCATCAAAGAGTGTCTCCATATCTTTCAGTGTATCAATCGCCACTCCTTCCTTTCCAATTTCTCCCAAAGCCTTTTGATCGGTTGCTTCAATACCATAAATTGTGTGTAAACTAAAAGCAACGCTTAATCCAGTTTGACCATGTTCGATTAAGAATTTATAGCGGTTGTTAGTCTGTTCAGCAGTTCCAAAACCGGCAAATTGTCTCATAGTCCATAATCTGCCTCTATACATATTAGGATACGCTCCTCGAGTAAAAGGATATTGTCCGGGAAATCCTAAGTCTAGTTCATAATTAAGCTCTTTAACATCATTTGGAGTATAGAGACGTTTAATTTCTATATCAGAAAGATTTTTAAAACTTTTTCTTCGCTCTTTTTTGGTTGGATAAGAATTTTGCCATTCTTCCATATCTTCTTTAATTTTATCAAATTCTGCCATAAAAATCGTTTTGTTGAAGTATTTTAATTCTTAATAAAATTACATAATATTGATTAATCTCAAATAGATAAGCTTTTGTAATTATATTAATTTTTTTTAAAGATTATCTAATTGACAAAAATACATTGAAATAAAAAGGAAGTTAATTTACCCCAAAAAATTCTTTCTAAAAACTTCATTAGGATCTAAACCTCTTTCAGTAAGAAGTCTCATTCCTTGTTCTCTAGAATCTTTCGGAAAATCTTGTTCTCCATCGCGATATACCATATAACTGGCATTTTGTTTACATTTATGTGCACATACACCACAGCCTATGCATCTATCTGGATTGAAAATAACTTTCTTATCTTCAAGTTCGAGTGCGTTCATCGGACACGATTTAACACAAACACCACATCCAGTACACTTTTCATCATCAGCTTCTCGTATATAATTTGAAGGCTGGTGTCCCCGTGGAACTATTCCAGGCATCTTTACTACTGATTCTAAGTACAAACAGCAACAGGAACAACAGTTACAAATAGTATCCATTCTGCTTTGTGTATTTGAAATCCCATGGACCAACCCAGCATCAGCAGATCGTTTCAGTATTTCTAAAGTTTCTTCTTTTGTAATTTCTCTACCTAACCCATTTTCAACACAATATTTACCAAGTGTATCAAAATGTAAACACCGTTCTAATTCATGTTCACATACTTCAAAATCAGAATCAAGATTATGTCTATGACTACATGGACATTTTGATACAGAATAGTATTCGAAATTATCAACAACTTTTATGATATCCTCATATGGTACAACTTGACGTGTATCGTTGATAGTTTCATTTATTGGAATTGCTCGAAGGCCTTGAGTTGGGTGGTCTAAAAATTCTTTAGCAAAAGCATCAATATAATATTGATTTAAATAGGGTGAGATCTTTCGATTAAATTTATTATCTTCCCCCTTCCAGCCAATAGATCTATAAAATATAAAAAGTGAATCACAAAGTGAATAACGAATAGTAGATCCATCATCATAGCGAAAAACAAAACCTTTTCTAGCAAAAATCTCTAATTTTTCTGTAAGTTCTTTTGCAGATATAGCTAGTTTCTCGGAAAGTTGCTTTGCAGTATGTCCTATAAAAGGAATCTTCGCTAGGAACTGAGCTTCTTCGGGTGTAAACGCTATTTTAAGAAGAGGCATAAGTTGTTTGGAATCAGGTAAACGAAAGATCCAATTTCTTAAATGTTCAATGAGATCTTTATAATTTTTAGTTTTAGACATTATAACCATCTTTAGGTAATGTAACTTTTGATTCTGAAAAATGCTAAATTCTTTATAAAAATGATTATTGACTCATAAAAGAATTTGGTTTTAATTTTATTCAATCTAATTTAAGATTAATAAATATTAAAAATCATAATTAATCATGAGTAAACTTATCTATCTTGGATGTTTAAGCACTCGGCTCTATGATTCTACTTGTAAAAATGCAATCAAGATAATCCAGTTCTTAGATAATGAATATCAAGTAATAGAAAACCCTCCTTGTTGTGGCTCTTTAGCATATAACATGACTTCAGATGAAATTATGAAAAAGCATGTTGAATTCGTGAACGATTGGTTTAAAACAAATAATATCACTGAGCTTGTAACAATTTGTGCGGGATGTTATTCCTATTTTACTCGTTATTATAAAGAGTTTTTAGGTTCTGAATTTACGGTCAAAATACAACATTTCCTCCAATTTTTAGCCGAACCTCAAAATTTACATAAATTAAATTTAAAATATCCGGGAAATAGTCTAAAAGTAAATTATCATGACGCATGTCACCTTAGAAATTCATCTATTCCAATAATGGAAGAGCCAAGAATAATCTTAAACTCAATTGAAAACATTGAATTAATAGAATCAGTTTATAATAAAACGAAAAGCATATGTTGCGGTGCAGGAGGAGGTGTTTATTCAATTTTTAAGGAAAATAGCGATTATAACGCAAAGACAATTTTTGATAATATGAAAAAGGGAAAAGCGCTATTAACTGCTTGTCCTTTTTGTTATACAGCATTGAACCGAATAAGAGATGAGAATAATATTAAGAAACCTGTTATTAAATTTGAGGATTTTATTGCTAAATTAGTAGAGGGAGTTGATCCTATAAGTTGAGTGATAAAGGAAAAGAACTTTATAATAAAGTTAAGAGTAAGATCGATACTGTACAAAAAGAGGGAACGCTAGAAAATAAATTCGGGATGTTTTGGAAATTCGCATCAAATATGAAATTCCGACAACATGATCTAAGATACCTTTATGAAGATAGTAGTCGCGAATTTGTTGAAAAGTATCGAGATCAACTTATTGCAATGAAAGAGGAATTCGTTCAGAACATGGATTTTTACGTGGAAAAATGTATAAAAGTAATGCGCGAAGCAAATAATATGACCGTATATTTGGCAAAAACTAATGAAGAGGCCCAAGATATTTTTATGAAGGAAATTGGAGAGACTAAGGTAATCTATAAATCGAAGTCAAACGAAGCAAAAGATATTGGTATTATCGATGTTTTAAAAAAAAATAACATTGAGATTAAAGAAACGGATCTAGGGGATGTTCTTGTTCAATTATTTGATTATAAATTACCTAGTTTTGGAATAGGCCCCGGTGCTCATTTTACTAGAGAAGAAATCGTTGCAAAAATAAAAGAGGTTCATGGTGTAGAACTAGAACCAAAAGCTAGCGCAATTGTCAAATATTATCGAGAAACTTATCGTAAAGAATTACTTAATGATGTAAAAGTATCATTAACTTCTGCTAATGTGATTTCTGCTGAAGATGGTACAATTATACTTGGTGAGAATGAGGGAAATATAAGTCTGTTAACGCGAGCAACTGAAAAGCACATTGTCGTATGTGGAATTACAAAAATCGTACCCACTATTTTAGATGCTGTACTTGTAGCAAAACTACAAACAAGAATAAATAATGTGTCATTTAGTTACATTAGCCTTATTGCGGGACCTTCAAATACTTCTGACGTTCAAGGTGAAAGAGTCCTTGGGATGTATGGTGCTAAAGAGGTTGTTGTAATTCTTGTGGATGATTGGCGTACAGATGCATTTAAAAAAGATAAAATTTATAAAGATTTTCTGAAATGTATAGGTTGTAGAACTTGTAATTATGCGTGTACAGCTTCACGGGCATTTGGCAATATATTTGCTTCAAAATATGGATTAGGGGCTGATGGTATTATCCGAGATTACATTCACAATGGGATTGAAGCTGCGGTAAAAGATGGTCTGTTCTTATGTACTGGTTGTGAAAATTGCCGCCATTGGTGTCCTGTATCTGTAAATTTAGGTGAAATTATGAAATCTATTAAGAAAGAAGCAACTAAAGTAGGTTTATGCCCACCCCCTTTAATTGAGTATCAACAGAAAATACTTAAGGAGAAAAATCCCTTTAGGTAATCATTTTTACTTTATTATTTTTAAGAAAATTATTTTGAACGATCTAAAATAAATTCACCTAGCTTTCCATATTTCTTAACGTTGTTATACAAATTTGGAGATTTCTCCTCTAAAAATACCTTGAATGTATCCCAATCTTCTTTTTTTTCTTCAGGTGCTTCCTTTATTATCATTTTCATGGCTTCGAAATTGCTGGGATAGATTAACTCATCATTAATTCTATTTGCTTCATCAGATAGAACAAACAAGTAATAATCATTCAAATCCTCAGGATCCAGTACTCCCGGTGGCTTATTTCCATCACCAGCTCGTCTCCCTCTCAACAGTTTTGTATCAACCTGCATAGGAAGTATCATATTTACAAGTATATTTTCTTTTTTATACTCCGTTGCTAATTCCCTTTGCAATCCTACGACCCCATATTTCGACGCAGTATATGAGGAAAATGCCCCCATCACCGAGGGATAAACAGCGCTTCCGGTTATGATAAACTTTGCTTTATTATTCTTATCATCTTTTTTTAAATAGGGATATGCTGCTCTAAAGGTGTAAAAGACACCTAAAATATTAGTATTAATAACCATTTCAAATTTCTCTGGAGGTACTTCATGAGCACTAGCCATCCAAGACGCTCCCGCGTTGGCAATTACACCATTTAATTGACCAAGTTCACCATGAAATGTCATAAAAGTTTCTAAAACTTCAGTTAATTTTGTAATGTCTGTTGTTTTGATGACACATTTAACATCAACCCCTAGACCATCAATTTCCTCTTTCACAACATTTAGCTGTTCCAAGGTTCTTGAAGTTAATCCAAGATTTGCTCCTTCCTTAGCACATGCTATTGCTACAGCTCTCCCAATACCTCTACCTGCGCCTGTAATAACAATATTCTTTCCTTTCAGCATCATTTTACGAATCACAATTTTATATGAATTTAATTTATTAAGAAAGCAAAACCAATTTTAAATTTTAAGATACTTTAAATACTTCTTTAATAGCTGAACAGCCCCCGCAACGAACGCATCCTGCCTTACTTTTTAATGGATTAACGCCATACTCCCTCATCAATTCACCACTTCTTTGATATATCTCCAACAATTCATTGCAGTCAGTTAAGGGAAGACTACGTTTTCCGGGAATAGATCTTACAGGAGTTATATACGGTATAACTCCAATTGAAACAAGTCTTTTTATATCTTTAAGAAAATCAGCTTTTTTCTCTCCAAAACCGGTTAAAACATAGGTGCTAACTTGATTATCCCCAAATATATTAATTGCATGTTTCCAATTTTCTTCAAATAGTTGATAAGATAGGTGAAATTTTCCAGGCGTAATATCTCTTCTTAAATTTTCATTAAGTACTTCAATGTGAATACCAATTGTGTCTGCTCCAGCTTCTTTTAATTTATTAATGTACTCCAAATCTTCTAATGCTTCAATTTGAACATGTAAAGGAATATCAGGATGATTCTTTTTAACTCCCTTTAGTAATTCAATATAACGATTTGCTCCCTTATCAATTGTTTCATCTGTTCCACTAGTCAAAGTCATATGTTTGCACCTCCCTTCCTTTTTAGCGGCATCTATGACTTCTGACATCTGGTTGGCATTTTTTTCTATTATAGTTGAATCATTATGTAAACTTACTTCAATGCCACAGAATGAACATGCCTCACCACATCCCCAATATACACACTTTTGATAAATGGTGATTGCGAGACAATCGATTCCATGAACTAAAGCTATTTTTTTCATTGGTATTCCATCTGAAGTTTTAAATTCAGGACTATAGAAACGAGGATTTCGGATTAGTTTCAATCGAGCAAACAATTCATTTCTATTTTCATTATAGACCTGGAGGTATCCTTCTTTATTCACTTTTAAGAACAAATCTGTTCTTTTAGGATCATTCCATAGAGCAACATTTGTTAAAGTAATTCCATCTTCTAGTAAAAAATATCTCCCTCCAGAGGGACCAGCTCCTCCTTTTCTACCATAATCGATATTTATTCCTTGAGCTTTATAATGTTCGATTAATTCCTCATCTAGATATAAACCTTTACAAAGTAATTCCGTTTTAATCTTTAATGCGGTGTTTATATCAATCATGATAATTTTAAGAAATAATTAGAAATATCTGATTTTAATTCACAAATTCTTAGTATCTAACAATATTTTTATATAATTTGTTAATCGATTATAAGTATGTCTAAATTTTCTCTACTGATTTTATAGATGCATAAATTACTACAGTAACTTTCAAAAAACTTATTAGATTTAAATAATTTTTAATAAATAACTAAAAAATCTAATTTTAATCAGATTAACCAATTTCTAATAAAGATAAAGGAAACTCTTCAAAAAGGTGACTGGGATGGCTTCAAAAAGACCTTGGCATTGTTATAGTAAATGGACGAGGAGACCATACCAGCATAAGAGATCTGCAAATCATCGTAGGGAATATGCTCGTGGAGGCTCTCAGTCTAAGATTGTACGCTTCTGGGGTGGGAATAAAGAAATTGATTGGCAAGATTGGGAGCTTGTAGTGGGTCTTAAGGTTAACAGACAGATTCAAATCTCCTCTAATTCACTTGAAGCAATTAGGATTACGATAAATGGGGTTCTTCAACGTCAATTAGGAAGACTAAACTATCGATTACGAATACGACCCAAGCCTTTTCAAAAAATTCGAGAGAATCGTATGTTAGCTTTTGCAGGTGCAGATAGAGTGCAATCAGGCATGAGAAATTCCTTTGGTCGATCAATGGGCGTGGCTGCCCGAGTTAGAGCAGGACAAGTTATTGTTGATATTGGAACTCATATAAGAAATCTTTCATTAATAAGAGATCGCCTCCGCGTTGCTTCTATGAAAATATCGAGTCCCTGTCAAATTGTTATTCTAAATTATAAAACTCCTGAACTTTTGAAACGATCAGGCTTACCTTTGTATGATGCTAAGAAAAGAAGAGAAATACCTTTTTATGAAATGGAATTTGCAACTACTTAAAATCTTTTTTGTACTTCCATTAAAATTATTTTTAAATTCTAAAATTGACTTAGTTGAATTATAAACTATAATAAATTGCGTATATTCTTAAAATTAATAAATATTAAAACCATTTGAATATTAAACTTGAAAAATCTCGAGCCCTTCTTTAATCCTAACAGTATTTTAATAGTTGGTGCTTCAAGAAAAGCCTATACTTTTAGTTATACCATTCTAAAAAACCTCTTGGAGATTTTTTACAGAGGAAAGGTGTATATCTTAAATCCTAATGCTGATGAAATTTTGGGTGTAAAATCACATCATTCAATAGAACAATTACCAGAGATCCCAGAATTAGCTGTTATCGTTCTTGGTAAAAATATACCTCATATATTTGAAAAGTTAGCAAAATTTGGGATTAAAAATATTGCAATTGAATCTGAATTAAGAATAGATACCACTGATCCAGATTTGATAGAAGAATTAAACTTAATTAGTAAGAAGTATGCTGTTTCATACATGGGACCCTCTATGCTTGGTATTATTAATTTTATAAATAATTTTACAACTTCAATCATCCCAGTAAGACAATATCTTATGCAAAAACATCGAAAGGTAAAAGAAGGTGTAAGTTTTATTGCACAATCTGGAGGATTAGCAGGCGCAATGGGCTGGTGGAACCCTTCACAAGACTTACCTATTTCTAAAGTGATTCATCTAGGGTATGGATTTGATATTGATGATGCTGATGTGTTGGATTATTTTAAAGAAGATAACACCACTAAGGTTATTTCTCTTTTTCTTAGAGAAATTACAGATAGAATAATTAAATCTGTGAAAGAACTAGCATCCATTAAACCAGTATTATTCTTTTACGTTGGAAAAGAGGAACAAAAGGAAGAGGAATTAATAAGTGCAGGCGGAATTGCAGTTACTAATTATATTGAATTGTTTGAATTTGCAAAGATTTTTCTTTGGTGTCCGGAACCTAAAAGTCCGGATTTAGGCATTATAGGGCCAAGTTCAGGAGCAATCTATCTTATTATTAAAGAAATGCGAAAACAGGGATTATCTTTAGCGAAATTAACTAACGATCACAAAAATATTATTCTTGAGAAGGTTCAAGGTTCTACCTGTGATTTAGGAAATCCCGTTGATTATTGGCCTCCTGAAAGGTTTGTGGGTACTAAGATTTGCGAAATTTATAACACATCTTCTAAAACTTTATTAAATGATGATGCTGTTGATGGTTTAATCCTAGCTTTAGAATTCTTTACTGAAATAGAGTTTGATTTTAACATTTTTAATAATATCAAAAAATCATACCCAGATAAACCAATAATTACGATCTTAATACAAGCAGAGCATGAAGGAGTAAAAAGAGTTATTAAAACCGCCTCTGAATTAAAAATACCCGTATTTGAAAACGAGGTTGAACGAGCAGTAAGAGGATTTAAATTACTTTATGAATGGCATTCAAAAATAAAAAGGAAATAAAAAATTTAACTATAGAAAATATCTTTAAATTCTTCTGGGACTTCTGCGGATTCATCCATCAATGAAACTGCATAAACAGATTCTTTACAATTACACTCCTTTGCTTCAAACAAATAAAACTTAAACTGATTTTTCCAATTACAGATTTGAACATTATCAATTTCAGCAATTTCACCACAAACACAGTAAATTGCCATTGTTTCTGAATAATTCGGAATGATTGTTTTAAAATCATGAGGTGCTTTAGCAAATTCACACTCATTTAATAGCGTGTTAATTTGGTCTGCAACTATGTCTTTAAGAGTTGGAACAAAATAATCTATTACACCGTCTTTCCCTTTCATTTCTGTAAGTGCGATGAAATTCTTTTCAGGTTTTTCTCCTTTTTTTCCAGGAATTATCGGTTCTTGAAATTGTTGTTGTAGATTCTCTGGTATAGGGAATGGTTCCATTCCCGAAGGATATTCAAACGTATAAAAGTATTGCATGAATCCTCGAATTGCCTTCTGGTTTAGTAAATTCAAATTCTCATAATCTCTACTAAAAAGTGTAAATTTGATTAATTGAAGGGGTACTTCTAATTCTATAAGTCGAGATCTAATATTGTTCAATAAATCTCCTGTAAAGCTTTTTAAGATCATAATGTCATCTCTGTTTTCTATATAAATATCATTCTTGTTTTGTTCTTTAAATTGGGACCATTTTTTCACTACACTCCCTCTTATTAATTGAGGCATTAAACATACAAAACATAAGATAGGAAAAAAGATAAAGTAAAGACTAGAAAATATGGGGAAGATTGTAAACACTATTAATAAAGCAAACAATGGTAATGTAATATATAGAGTTAATTTTCGTAAACGTTTATTTACATTAGATTTGATTCCTTTACTCGCAGCAAATGTTTCCGCTTTATTTTTCACATTTTCTATTACGCCAGCTATGTTTTTTGAATCAAAGGATTGCTTTAATAATTTTTCTTCCTCTCTCTCCAGCTGTAGCATACTCATATATGACGTCATTCGTTCGAGATTTTGCCCCACGATACGTTCCTTAAAAATAAATTCTAAGGTATCTTCAGAAAAGAAATCAAGAAAGCGAACGATAAAAAGTTTTTTCTCAACCTCTTGGATATCTGTTGGATTTAAACCTAAGGCTTCTTGGACTATTTGGCCTTGAGTTTTTTTTCCAGGTTTCTCTCTTTGTCGTTTCTTTTTCAAATTCTCTTCTTTATTACTCTCTTCGTTTTCAACATTCATAATTTTTACAAAACGTCAATTTTAAAATATAAAGTAAGTAATTAATGACAAATAATTAACTTTTTTAAAAATTATTAGAATTAAAGATCTTTGCTAAAATATTCTAAAGTATTACTAATACTTTGGTAATAAAACTAATTCATCTCTTTCTACTATGTGGTAAAAATATTTGGAGTAAAAGTTAATAAAATATAAAAACAACCCTTTAAAAGATTGTTATCCTTTTTTATATTAAAGAATATAATATTGCTACGTGTAGAGATTATGGATAAAGAAAAAGTTAAGTTAATCCTTGAGAAGATTCGTCCTCAATTACAAATGGATGGAGGCGACGTCGAGTTAGTTTCAGTGGAAGAGGATGGAACTGTTAAAGTTCGCTTAATGGGTCATTGCGCTGGATGTCCAATGAGCCAACAAACAGTGAAGTTCGGTATTGAACGAGCTTTAAAAACACACATTCCAGAAGTTAAAGAAGTAATCAGTGTTCCATTTTAACGAATCTATAACAATTATATTTTTTATTTTCCCCTTTTTAAGTAAAATTTGACTGATCAATAATTTAAATTTAATAAGATATTTTGTTAACAGTTATCATGAATCCTAAAGAATTCATTGAAAAATTGAATGATGTAAGGGGATTAATGACTCAAGAGAAGTATTTTGATGCGATAAAAATTTTAGATAAATTAAAAAAAACTGAAAAAAATAGCGGATACGACTATAATTACGATGTAATACATCAACTATATCAACTTGATTCCAACTGTAGGTCAGTTTATAATCAACAAATAATTCTTAACCATCTCAAAAACATTTCGGATAAAAAGAAATCAATCTCCTTTGAAGAACTCAATCAAGAGTTAAAAGACAAATATAATTTAAACCTCAATGACCAAATTTTGAGAAGAGAAGTTGAGCTTTTAATATTAAGAAATAAGTTATATTGTAAAATCGATAAAGATGCAATAATTTTAGAATCTGTCCTACTCTAAAATGAAAGTTCTCTGATTTTATGAATATTTTTATAAAGATATAAAATCATAAAGTTTTATTATTTTAATATCTTAGAATTCTAATAATAATAATTAACTCGTTAATTAAATATGACTATAAGATGATTCAGGAAAATGAATTAATTACTTTTATCCTGTGCTTAGGTGCACTTACTTTCTTTCTCATTAATTATTCAAAAATGAGATCATTACCAGCTTCATTGATATTTGTAATCTCTTTTATTCTTTTCTCAATGGGGTGGTTTTTCACGGTTATTGAAGGAATTATTTTTGAAGATATCTTTAATCTAATAGAACATGTGTGCTATATTGGCAGTTCATTGATGATGATTATTTGGGCTTTAATATTTTTTAAAAAAAGAGGTGGAAATGATTTTAATCGGGATACTTGATTTCTTTATTTTCTTTTTAACACTTTGCTCCCTTGGCATAATCTTAGTCGGATGGAAAAGTCAATTTTTATTGATTACTAGATTGTCTCTTATAGCTTTACTCAGTATAATCTCATTTTATTATTTGAGCAATTTCTTAGAATGGTCTGGAATTAGTGATATTTTTGTAATTATTGAAGATTATATAGCCATGTTGGCCCCTTTAGCTTGGTTCTTCTTTATATATACATATTTACAAAAAAAAGATGAAAAGAATTTACTAGAGAATCAAGAAAGTATAAAAGAAGCTTATAGATACACAGAATTTTATAAAGATTTATTTACTCATGATATTAGAAATATTCTTCAAAATATTTTATTAGCTGATAATATTATTGAGCAATCGAATGATAATCAAAACCGATTAGATAATATCGATGAAGTTTTTCTGTTAGTTAAAGAACAGGTAATACGAGGAGAAAATTTAATATCAAACGTAACTAAGCTTTCTGAAATAAGAAACTCACCATCACCAATTCAATCTGTAGATATTAAGAATGTTGTTAGTAAAACAGTCGAAAAAATAAAAAATCTATTTGAGCATAGAAAAATAATAGTACAAATTCCAAATCAAAAATTTTTGGTAAAGGCAAACGATTTACTTCAGAACGTCATTGAAAATTTTCTATTTAATGCGATAATGCATAATAAAAATGAAACTATTGAAATTATAATACAAGCATTAAGATATAAAATTAATCAAACTCCTTATATTAAAATTGAATTTATTGATAATGGGGTTGGAATTCCAGATACTAGAAAACAGGAAATATTCATCACACGTGAAGAAGAGGAAAGTAAATTTAGAACAGGATTAGGATTATCTCTCATAAAGAAAATGATTGAATATTATGAAGGTAGAATATGGGTAGAAGATAGAATTAAAGGGGATCACTCTAAGGGGAGTAATTTTATTATACTGATTCCTGAAGCTTAAAATCAATTTTTTCCTTCTTATATCTAAAATCTGATAAAAAATTATTGGTTTTTTTAAATCTATTTTAAGATTAACGATCAAAAAAAGATCAAGTTGTTTTTTATTTGATTATAGATCATGTTGATAAGACAATAAGCATTAAAATAGTTTATTTTGGACCGGCGTTATCAGGAAAGACTACATCAATTAAAACGTTATTTTCTCATTTTGGGAAAGAAGAAAAAATTCTAAGTATTGAAAGTACAGTAAATAGGACTTTATTTTTTGATTATGGCGTAGTTTCCTTTCAAAATCAAGATTGGATTCTTAAAATTAGCGTTTATACCACCACAGGTCAAAATTTCTATTTAATAACTAGACCAATTACCTTAAAAGCTGTAGATGGTATTATATTTGTTCTCGACTCACAAAGAGAAGTTTATGAACGAAATATGATTTCATGGAGGGAATTAATCTCTTACTTTGGTGATTCACTTGATGATCTCCCAATTTTAGTTGCTTTTAATAAACAGGATTTGCCAAATAAATTTACTTCAACAAGATTCTTAAAACAGATTGATTTTCATAAATATAAAAATATAGATTCACGGTATACTATTGCTATAAGCGGAGAAGGGGTTTTAGATTGCTTCGAAGATATTCTAAGATTAATCCTAAAAAAATATTACGATCATAAATTAATCTCAGCAATAAATTAATTTATACTAATAATGTTTTTAGAAAAAGCTTACAGTGGATACGGGGGATTGAATTCTAATACTCTGTAGAGTATTATCTTCTATTATTGAAATAAGCGCAGAAATATCTTGCTTAATCTCATAGACTATTTCTTTTTCTTCACCCTTTTTCCAAATATTAAAACCAGTTAAACTTGGTGAACCGTAACTCCATGAAGATCCTCTTTAAAGATGTTTTTAATCTTTAATATATATTTATCGATGTCAGAATCAATCGAAATAACTTTATAGGTTTTTTGAAACTTTGATGAGATCCCATCAAACAAAGATGATGCTTCAGCAGTTCCTCCCGTAAATAAATCCACTCCTACCTTTTCTTCAACCAAGGGAGTAGATGCTATAGAGATAGGGACTTCAAATCTAATCGGTTCTATACCATATTCTGGTTTCTTTTTTCCAATGAATAATAAACTCCATTGTGTATAAGCTCCGTATCTAAAGCCAAATTGCTCTTTTTCAGATGGGGAATAAATAAATTTATAGGACGGTTCAGCAATCTCGGGAACTTTAAGTAATAGAAAATCTTTTTCCAAATTTGTAGTTCGAACATCCCCTGCGATAGCGGGGGGTAACTCATCTACTTTACTACAAGTTTGCCCATACGCCTCGCAATGACAAACAACATTTGCATCCTGCAATAACCTTACTTCGATTTCTCTTAGTTCTTCTGAAGAAAAGTTGATTTTAATCGTTTCTCCAGGTTTAAATACATCCTTACTAAGTAAAATATTTAATCCTGAGATAGAAAAAGAGATCGGTTTTGGAATTTTTGCTTGGAAACCTGAATCTTTTGCTTTTATCTCTATATCCTGAGATTTATTAATAACTAAATCATCTTCTGGATTAAGAGGATTAGGTTGTCTTAAGATCAATTTTAAGTAATAATTTAAGTTTCTGTTTTTAATTGTGGGTACAACGTTAGTTTTGATTAGAATAGATTTCTCTCTAATATATTCTCCTGCTTCAAAGCATCCTTTTGAAAAAATCTCTTCTTTTGAAACTTGTACTTCTTTTAGACAAGGAGGATTTGTAATTAATCTGATGCCACTCCATAAAATATCAGTATCTTCTTCGAATTTGAATTGAGTTTTGATATTTAGTTTATCCCCAATGAATACAGACCCCTTATTTAAATCAGTTAACTGTAATTTTACCAAGTCTAAAAAGATTCTTTGTAATTTTTTATATTAATTTTATAAAAAGATAGATTTTAATAAAAACTTTTTATTATCAATTGTTAAGATTTGACGATATAGGTAAATCCTTTTTTTATTTAAGATTTTAAACACAGACTAATTTAAAAAATATAACTTGAGAAAAGTGAAATTTAAATTGATTCTTTTTTAGGTGCTTCAGTTTTTTTCCAAGTATACTGAAGTTTACTCATGTTATAAATTGGATGCGGATTTTCTATTAATAACTTACCTAAGCACTTAGCACAGTAATAAACTTCCTTACTTCTATCAGTAAAAAAACACATAAATAAATTCTCTTGTTTGAGGCAGCCCTCGCATCTCATATAATCACTTTACAATCTATTTAAAATAAATAAAAACTTTCTTATTAAATTCTCAATAAATTCATTGATTTCTATCTTTTTTCCAAAATTAGAAGTAAATAAAGCAAAGATTAAATACTTTAATTTTCATAAAATGTTTCAAAAAATGGAATAGAAACCACAAAAGAAATGCTAAAAATTAATCCCAAATGCAAAATAATTTTTGTGAGTGCAGATTATACAGTAAGAATAAAGGCTTTAGAAGTAGGTGCTATTGATTTTATTAGAGAAACCTATTGATTTATCTACCTTATGTACGATGATTGAAAAATATACATCATTAATAAGTAATACTACTTGATATTAGCGCTATTTTTTATAGTTTGGTTTATTTCTTCATATCTAAAACAATCTGTTGTATGATCATTTGTCATTCCTACAGCCTGCATAAAACTATAAATGATCGTTGGACCAACAAATTTAAACCCTCGTTTCTTAAGATCTTTACTAATTAACTCTGATTGTTTAGTTTTTGCAGGTAATTCTTCTAAAGTTATGAATTTATTAATTACTGGTTTATCATTTACAAATTTCCATATATAATTACTGAAAGAACCAAACTCTTCTTGAATTTTTAACAAAGCGTTGGCATTAGCAATTGTAGCCTCAATTTTGAGCCTGTTTCGTATGATACCCGTATCATTTAACAATTCTTCTACCTTTGTTTCATCATATCTCGCTATTTTCTTATAATCAAAATTATCAAAGGCTTTTCTGAAATTTTCACGTTTTTGCAATATGGTATTCCAGCTTAATCCTGCTTGAGCCCCTTCCAATATCAAAAATTCATAGAGAATCTGATCATCATGAACAGGTGCTCCCCATTCTTTATCATGATATTCTTTCATAAGCTCATTATAATTTGCCCAATTACACCTTTTCACCATATTAATCGCAATCTTCAATAAATTTGTGTTGTCTTGAAAAATCTAAAAAAATAGAAAGGAGTAAAAAATATTGGTGTTTGTTATATTTATCTCAATCTGTATGAGCTGAAATAATAAGATCAGCAAATAATTTCATATCGTTTAATAATATATTCAATTTATCCTGAGAATCTCTATCTAAATCTCCAGATCTCATTACCATCACCGATATGATATATTTAAAGATATGAAGCTCAATTTCTTTACCATCACCGTCTCTACCTCCAAACTTTGCTGAGTCTGACATAAAAATATTTTCTCTTACAGTATTACAAGCATTAATAAAATCTCTTAGATCTCCTCTTAAAGTTAAACCGCTGCTTACACCTTGAACATTATGAACTATTACATTACCAGAAATATCCGCGATAATTACCTTAGCTTTAATATCATCAAGTTGTTTCTCTGCTTTTTCTACATGATCCTTTAATTCAGCATATTGTGATATTAAGATATCTCTAAACACTTTAGCTAATTTATCCTGTTCATAAATACTTGTAAGTATAAAATCAAAATCGTAGTCCTTAAATATATCTAAGAAAATTTCTTTTGATTTTCTTACGTTAGTATCGAGAAGCTCTTTCTGATAGTCTTCAACATCATATTTATGTAAAAATAGGAAGACTTTAGGCTTTTCATTATTTTTTCGATAGAGATCCAGTAAATCAATGAAGTATTGTTTTGCTTCTTCGAAAGTATTAGGTTCATGTAAATCAACGATCGGAATGAGAACGTCTGTCCCTCGAAAGATCTCAGGTTTTTCCATATATTCTTTCCTGAATTCCTCCTGTCCCCCAAAATCAAAGATTCCAACTTGTAATCCAAGGAATGGATGCCTTCGAGTTTCATATAATATAGTTGGGCTTAATCCCTTTGTATCTTCCGGAGATTTCGCTGCAAACGCGACCGAATAGACACTTGTCTTTCCACAACCACTTAATCCCACTAAAGAAATTTTTATGGTTTTTCACCTTTTTTCTTTTCTGTTTTTAATTTTTATAATAATTTATTTCATTAAACTTTTCTAATAAAATTTTATTTAGTCTTCTTTTGGTGCTAATTTAAAAGTTCTGGAAAAAATCTTGCCAAAAGTTTCAGTTGATGCTTCCACTAATATATTTGCTACGATTGGTTCACTTTCCTTTATTTCTAAAGGGTATCCTATTTCAATTGTTTCGAATGGAAATAATTCCTTAATAGTTGTAATCCAGGGTCTTTTCTCAAAGAGTTCCTCGACAGTAACAACACGTATTTTAAGATCTTCTAATACATAACCTATTGTATTTGTTAGAGCGAGAGATAATATATGGTCTTTTTCATTTAAAGTCTTTGAAGTACTGAGAAATTTTCTTGTTCCAAGCGGAGGTTTAACAGATATTTGTTCTGCTTCTGGTTTAGTTTCGATTCTTGCTTCTTCTTTCTCAGCCAGATCTCTCACTATAAAGACCTTTCTTTTTTGAATGTTATATTGAGAAACTTTTTTAAGCTTAGCTAAGAATAATACAGCATTTAGATTAATAGCATTAAATGGTTCTATTTTTAAGTATCCTTTCTCCGCAGCGTCTTCTATAATTTCTGTGCCAATTCCAGTACGGGCAAACACGGTATTTTTATTTGCTCCACTTCCTACTGATCCAACTGATATATCTGCATTTTCAGCTGTAAGATCTGTACAGAAATTACAACTGGAGGATTTAAACTTATCTAATTGTTTAATTGTATACGATTTCACAGGTTCTGCCTGTGGATCATAATATACGTGGAATTTACCTTTGTTAATATCCATTTTTTGTACTTTTGATAAATCAATGCCATCTTTTTCGAAAAATGGATAAATTGCTTCAGGAGCAAAAGAATCCATGCAGAAAAGTCCGATGGAAAGGACATGAGCACGCATGAAATATTTCAACATTCCAGTAGGGCTATCGAACATTTTTTTCACAGCATCTATATTACAAGGGGTACCTACGAATGCTATTGATCTAAAATCCTGTCGAATAGCATCCATTAGCGCCTCAACTGTTTGGGAGTGACTATAAATAGATCCTGAAGATTTAATGGCATCTTCTTTACTTGTAATGATTTGAGCAACCGGATGCCACGGGTTACTAGGATCTTTCATTGTTACGACCGCAGCATCAATTAAATGTTCATCAAATAAATAGCAAAGTATACTTGTCACTGTTCCTCCATCCTGGCCCCCTATTACTTCTGGAATGTTCGTATTTGCGACATATCCTGTTCTAAACTCTCCCATTAAAATATGTGGGTCAGTAATCGTCCGAGGACATTGATTATAACATATTCCGCAACCTGTACATTTACCTGTAAGTTTTGGTTGTCCTGCTATATGATCCCATTCTAGTACGGGACATACCGCGGCGCATGTACCACACTCAGTACAGACTCCAGTTCGTACAATTTCCTTCATCAACATGCCGAACGAATCCTTAGAGCCTTGGAGCTTCTTCTGAATATACTCAAAGGAATATTCATATTGAGTTTCAGTTTTTTCTGAATTATTCTCTGTCATTTTATTTTCCAGTCATCTGTATATTTTATTTAATTTATTGATAATAGGCTAATTAAGATAGAATGGATTTTTTAAAAAAAAGATTATTAATTAAAATCTGTTTTTTGAAATTTTAGTCAAAAAAAAAAAAGGAATTAAAAATCCCCCATTAAATCAAATTGTACCTTAATTGGTAAGGTCGTTATCTAATTTTTTGAGTTTTAAACTTTTTTTTAAATCCTATTGTTAATACAGTTGAAATAACAGCTATTATTCCAATAATGAATAAAATATCATATCCTGGAACTTCACCACCACCACCACCAGTAGAAGGTTCTTCTGGATCTTCTGGAATGTCTGTAACTGACCACGAGATAACCCAAGTATGAACCTTAATTTCTTCCTCAATAAAAAAAAGAAGATAAACATCGTACGTCTCTACTATAATTCCTGTTGCAATATCAACATACCAAAATCCCCTGATAGCTAAACCCCTTGGTTTAGGAATATAAACACATCTACAAGATACGCCAGCATAAGTTCTAGTTTTTATAGTGAAATTTGCTTCCAACGCAGCTATCATAGTATCATTTACTAAATAATCTTCATCTATCGCTTGATTGAATAATGTTGCTGTACCGTTTATATATATATCTCCACGTGGATAGGCTGGAGGAGCGGGCACGGAAGTTAATAATATCCCTTCGGTGCCTTGAGAAATGCCTTGTCTTTTTGTCATATACGTCCATTCGTTACCAACATTCACTAAATAAGCACCTGCTGCATTTAATGGAAAACTGGAAACGAATATGACTACGCTAAGCAAAATTATTGGAAAAATAGATATTTTTTTACTAAATTTTTTTATTATAAAATCACCTTTAGATTATTTTTTAATATTTGAATTTCTTGTAACCTTCTGTGAGAAATTAAATGAATGTATCAATAATCCTATTTAAACATTATATCTTTTTGAAGTATCAAAGTTATCTAATTGCTTTTGGAATGAATAAAATTAGACATTTTTGGAAAAGTAAGTTTACAAATAATTATAAGATTCAGTAAGAACAGTATTAATTTTCTAATTCAAGCCTTTCTTCAATTTTTTGAATTGCATTAGATGCGCGAATTCTCACAACTCTATGGAAATCATTAACCCTTTTAATCAATGCGCCAAATGCATGGTTATCTCCATAGACTTCCAATAGTTTTATTAAACTTATTTTTACTTTAAAATTTTCATCTGTTTCATTACCCAAATGGTCAATAAGCACCGCAATGTTTTTATTTAATAATCTCTGTACATCTTTCTCATCGTCTTTTTTCCGATACCAATTATTTTGAAATATATTATAAATTGCATCAACAACCACTTTTTTAATGAGCCAATAAGAATCTTTATCCTCCAAGATCCTAATTAAATTTTCTAATGAAGCAAGATTTCCTATTTTTCCTAAAGCAATTATGGTATTTTTTCTAACATCTATATTCCTTATATCTAGCAAATTAACTAATGGCTCTACAAATTCTTTATTACCTATTTCTCCTAAAATGAAAGCAACACTTTCTCGTATTGTATTATTGTCTCTTTTCAGGCAAGAATACAAATAATCAAATGAAGCGTCTTTGTTATTTGAATATATTTTTTTTATAGCATCTAAGATATAAAGCTTCATATCTAAATCTGTATACTCAAAACTTATATCTTCGATGTCCAAAATATCTAAAAGCTCTGGAACCGCGGAAATATCCCCAATTTCGCCTAAAGCTTCAATCGATGCTATACTAACTTCATTATAAATATTGTCTAAATTAGTTATTAGTAGATCTACAGCATTCTTAAGTTTTAATTTCCCACTTAAAATAATGGCATTCTTCTTAGCAATGAAATCATCGATTAATAATAGCTTGATTAAATCGCTCTCAATCTCTTCTCCCATTAATTTCAAGATTGTAATAATGGAGTTCAACAATTCTAAATCTTCTTTTCTTAAAATGAGTGTAATGACATCGAGTAAAATGTTTTTATTTTGAATTAGATTAGTTATAATCTCTGGATATTTTACTTCTATATAACTTATATCTTCATAAGAAATGTTAATACTTGATAATTCATATCCAATTAATTTTACTAATTCGGCTTTATGTTCATTTGAAAAGTATTTATTTTTTAACGAATCTAATAATAGACTTACAAGATCTTCAGGATTTAGACTCAATAATTGGATTGTAATAAAATCTTTTATTGCATTGAAATTACTATCTAATTCATTAATAAATAGTTGGACTTCAGGTTCTTGAAATCGGATTTGCCGTATTGCTTTGAAAACTGACAATTTTATTTGATTATCAACTTTTTTTTGTTCTAATATCCATTTTAATGGTTTTAATCCCTTTTCATGTTTTATTCTACCTAAAGCCTTTGCCGCTTCACATTTAATTTCTACTTTCTCATCAGAAATTAATAGGTTTTCAAAAGTGCTGAAGCATTGATCTTTAATTTCTATAGAATTATTGCTTATTAATGCTAAATATTTAATTGCATCTTTTCTTTTATTCCCATCTACTTCTGATTCTATTATTTCCGTTAACATACTAGCTGAATTTTTTGCCCCAAATTCCTTACTTCTTTTAAAAATTTCTCGGGGGTGGATCTTAGTTTTCACCATTTAACAAGCCTTTGAATATTTACAATTTACTTATTTTTTTCAATGATTATTATCAAATTAGATCATATATCTATAAAAGTTTTTTCCAAATACGACATAAACATAATTATAAATTAACGGATCTACTAAATTTTTCAATTTAATCGCTTTTTAATACTCTCATTTTATTTATCAATAGTTTTAAAAAAAATCAAAAATGAAACTCACTATGTCAATTCGTCAATCAATCAATAATGCAAGAGCAAGATTTTACAATTTTGTAACAAACCTCAATGTCGTGAAATACTCTGCAATTATTGTTATGATGGGGTATATCTCTTTGCTTATAATTAATGTTATCATTGCAGCATTGTTTGATCCAGACGGATACACTATTTGGGATAACTGGATTTCTGATCTTGGGTCATATAACCACACTCCAGCTCCATTTTTATATGATATTGCATGTATTGTTGCAGGATCTATGACTATTCCCCTCACTTTCTATCTAGAAAAATTACTCGCCCCATTGCCAGAGAGAACAAAATTGAGAGAGAAACATTACTCTCGATTACGTTTTCGACTAAGCAGTTTTGCTTTCTTATTTAGCATAATTGGTAATCTCGGGTATATTGGTGTGGGGATCTTTTCTGCTGACCGTGATTACGAAATCTTATCTATTTTAGGTGAAGGACCACATGGTATCATGTCGTATCTAGCTTTTGGTGGATTTACTTTTGGTGCTTTCTTTATGGGCTGGTTAATTGTTTTATATGATACTAAGATCCCAAAACTTCTTGGAATCTATGGAATTTTTGGGCCATTGATAGTTTCTATTTTAAATCTAATTGATAGCACTCCATTATTAGAATGGATGTTACTCTTTTCAATACTAATTTGGATAATCCCACTTTCAATAATTATCTTATTGAAACCAGAATTAAACCTAAGATGAAATGAGAATAAATTTGTAATAAAATTAGTCTTATTCTTTTAATTTAATTAACCTACAATTAAAAAAATTTCAGAATAAACCTATTCTTTTAAGAAATCCTTATTTTTGCCATTTCAATTATTTCTACAAAAACTCTAAATATTAATATTTATTCCGTAATTTGATATATCTATATTTGATATTTGTCTCTTTATTAATCATGGTAGCATTGATATGAGTGAAAAAACGAAAAATTCAGAAAAAATTGATGCAATTGCTGATGCGATTGAACAATCAATGAAAAAGGGGCATATTAGCACTTTAATATTATTAGCTTTAGAAAAAAGCCCGTCTCATGGGTATAATTTAATGCAAATTATAAAAGATGATACTTATGGAGTATGGAATCCAACTGCTTCCTCTTTATACCCACATCTATCATCATTGACAGAAAAAGGTTTAATAGAGTTTACTACTGAAATGGAGGGAAAAAGGGAACGAAAAGTTTATGATATTACGCAGAAAGGTGAAAAAACTTTAAAGAAAATTATTGAAAGACAACAAAATATGCGTAAATCACTGCTGTCTATGATAATGTCAACTATAGGAATTACTGATTCAAATATTCCGAATGATTTTGAAAGTTTATTTGGTCCTGAATTACTTGAAGATACAAGTCTTGTTGGTAAAACTAAAAATGAAAAACTCGAAATTCTCTCCAAACGAAAAATGGTTTTATCAAAAATTGTCGAGAAACTCCAAAATGTAACAAATGAAATTGACCAAAAAATTGAAAGCTTAAAAGCTGATGGAAAATAATAAAAACAAAATGATTACTATGCCACTATACCAAGAAGTATTAATAGAACACCCCCTAATGCAGCCAGACCAGAGATTCCAACGATACCCATTAAAATCTCATATATCACTTTAGCGTTCATTTTTTTTGCTTTATTTCACCTCTAATATTATTTTAATTTCCTATCACTAGTATATAAAACTATATATTTAAAAGTTATGATTATATTAATTTTTAGACTATCTTAATACAACTTATTTTATCTAATAGATTTATAAAATATATTTATATATATTTCATGAAAATTTGAATTCAGTAAGATAGCTTTCTTTTCCCAAACATTTATATATCCATAATATATATATTAAGTAATTGATATATCCAAAACTGATATATCTTCAAAAATCATATAATCAGTGTAATTATTTTTGAAAGTATTATTAACAGGAGCTTTTGGGAATGTTGGATTAAGTACATTAAAAGAATTAATTAAAAGAAACTATGACGTAAGAGTTTTTGATATAAAAAATAAACGAAATCGTCGTAGTGCAAATAAATTTAAAGATCAGTTAGAAATAATATGGGGGGATATAAGAAACCCTAAAGATGTAGAGATGGCAGTTTATGGTTGTGATGTTATTATTCATGTGGCTGCTATAATACCTCCACTTGCTAATAGAAAACCTAGATTTGCTGAAGCCGTAAATGTTGGAGGAACCTCAAATATCATCGAAGCTATGAAGAAACAACTACAAAAACCAAAACTCATTTTCACTTCGTCAGTAGCAATATATGGTGACAGAACTAAAAATCCTTTAATTCGAACAACTGATCCGCTTAATCCTAATGATGATGATGAGTATGCTAAACAAAAAGTAAAGTGTGAAGAACTTATTAAGAACTCAGGATTAGAGTGGGTAATATGTCGATTAACCTATATCGTATCTATCAATAAACTTCAAATGGATCCGCTTATGTTTGAAATGCCCTTAAACACTTGCATTGAAATCTGTGATACTAAAGATGTTGGTTTTGCTTTAGCTAATGCAGTCGAAAATGAAGAAATTTGGAGTGAAATTTTGCATATCGCAGGTGGACCAAGGTGTCGAATTTCATATAGAGAATATCTTAGAGAGATGTTAGACATTTTTGGAATTGGAACCGAAGAGTTGCCTCCTGAAGCATTTAGTACAAAAGTTTTTCATTGTGGATTCATGACAACTGATAAAAGTCAAAAGCTTCTACAATATCAACAACATACAATTGATGATTATTTCAATGCTGTGAGAAAAAAAGTCGCAATTTCTCGATTATTCATGATGATGGTTAGGCCTTTTGCGCGAAAATACCTGTTAAATAAATCCCACTATTATAAAGAATATTTACATAATGATATTATTTAGAATCTAATTTAGAAATTCTCTCGTTTTATCAATTTTTTTTATTAAGGATATAAGTTGGAGATATAATATTTTAATATTATAGGATATCAACAAAAATTATAAAAAAAAAAGGGGAATTAATCTTGTTTTTCAGACTTTATCAATTTCAAAAAATGAGGAACTGCTAGAAAGCACAACGTAAAAAGCCCCATTTCAATTATAATATCATAAGCGAACATCGCAAATTCTAGAATTGGTGGAGCATGAGTCCAAGAACCTTCTGATCCAACCTCGATCCATCGTTGACCCGCGAACCATTCTCCGAAACTCCATACAGTCATCAGAATAAGCATTATACCTACCATATATAATCCTCGCTTTCTTGATTTCTTATCTGTTTTAACGAGCCAGATTATTGCGATACCAACCATTAGTGACAAAGCTATTAGTGTACCCATTTCTATCATATTTCTTCTAGAATAAATAAGAGGGTCTCCAATTGAAATAGTATCAAATGTGTTACCCAAACCAAATAGAATTATATATGGTAATATATCTCTACAAACTAACCATACTATGAAAAGAATTCCCCACTTTTTTCGCGTTTCTGAGTTTCTTATTCTATCAGCGAAAAATAAAGCGATCACTGCTAACATTACGACATCTCCCAAAGCTAATAGGGGAATCCATAGCCCATGCATAGAAGTGATTTCCATTCCAAATAAGTATTTTTCCTGCATAACTCTCCCTTCAGAGAAAAATAACATTATTTCAGATCCAAGGTACAACATCGTCCCAAAAATAAATATCCAGAAGTAATCCTTTCTTTTATTTTTCTTCCAGTCGTAAATGCAAAGTGCAAGTCCAAATATAACGTAAAGGAGTTTAATTGTAAATTCCCAACCAAAGAAACCACCCCGAATGATAAAGATACCATCAGTCATATTCTCACATCTTCAAGGAATTATATTCTTAAAATTTTGAATGATAAGAGTATTGTATGATTAGTATTTAAATCTTTATTCTATAAACCTTAAGTAATCTTTACTATTTTTTTGAGAAGAATCTACTTACTTCTTTTTTAAACATAAAAAATAATATTTTCAAAACCAAAATGTCCGAGATCGATCATAAATATCTTCTTTCTTACCATTCTCCGAAATCCAATAATAAAAAATCCTCAGTTTGGATAAAAATGTTTTTAATGCTGTGACTCCTTTGGAAAAAATTGCCTATCTCGATAAACAGAAAGAATTAAAAAGATTGAAAATGAATAAATTTTAAAAAAAAACATTTAATATCGATCGTAACAAAAAGATCTATATTGGACATTAAAAATCATCCAATAAAAATCTAAGAAATTTATGAATATACAATTATGTAAAATTAAGAGGTGGATGTGAAAAAATAGAATGATTAGTAGTGAAAATCATCGGATTGGATACTATGCTTGTCAATGAGGTGTAAATATTAAAAATAAGGTAGATTGCGATGAATTAACTGATTATGTTAAGAGTCTTGGAGATGAGATTATAATATCGAAGAAAAACTCATTTCTATGAACTGATAATGCTCAAAATGAAATTATAGAAGATATTAAGGAAAATAATTTAAATAGAATTGTAGCGTCTGCTTGAACTCCGCGTACACATGAGGTAATTTACAGAGGTACTATTGCTAAAACAGATTTAAATCCTTATTATTTTCAAATGGTGAACGTCCGTGAACATTGCAGAGTTCTAGTGCTATTTTTGCACTGTAACGCAAAATTGGTGCACGGACAATAAAGAAGAAGCTACTGAGAAAGCAAAAAAATTAGTTTTTGCAGGGATAGAGAGAGCCAAACGATTGGAACCAGTTCCGATTAAAACTGTTCCTGTCACTAAAGCCACTTTAGTTGTAGGAGGTGGGATCGGGGGTATGAACGCAGCTCTAGATCTGGCGAATCAAGGTATCAAGGTGTATTTAGTAGAACTTAAGACTACGATAGGAGGGAGAATGTCTCAATTAGACAGAACTTTTCCTACAGATGACTGTGCTATCTGAATCTGTGGTCCAGTAATGTTGAAAATTAATAGAAATGAAAATATTGAATTATTAACTTATAGTGAAGTAAAGAATATCGAAGGATATGTCGGTAATTATAACGTAACTATTGAGAAGAAACCACGATATACAACAGATGAATGTAATGGGTGTGGTGCTTGCGCTGAAGTCTGTCCAGTTTATACAACGAATTATTTCGATGAAAATTTAGGAGCACGAAGGGCAATAGATATTCCATTTGGCCAAGCAGTGCCGTTTCTATATGATATTGATAGAAATGCATGTGTAGAATGTTTTTCGTGTGTAGATGCTTGTGAATTGGATGCTATTGATTTTAGTCAGGAACCCAAAGAAGTCAATATTGAGGTTGGTACAATCATTATAGCAACTGGTTGGGATATACTTGAACCTTTTGGCGAATACGGATATGGAGAATTTGAAAATGTTATAACTCAAGTTCAATTAGAACGAATATTAGCTCCAAATGGACCACTTGAAGGCCATGTGCATCGAATTTCAGACAATAAGAAACCTAAAGAAATTGTTTTTATTCAATGTGTTGGTAGTAGAGAAACAGAAAGAACTTATTGTAGCGGAGTGTGTTGTATGCTTGCTCTAAAGAATGGGCGATTGCTTTTAGAAGAATTTCCTGATGCGAACATTACAATCTGTTATATTGACATAAGAACACCTGAAAAAGGATTTGAAGAATACTATGAACGAGCTAAAGACGCTGGCATTAGAATGATTCGTGGGAAGGTAGGTGAAATTTCTGAAGATCCTGAAACAAAAAACGTGAAAGTTCGAGTATATTCATCATTAACAGATAAGATTGTATTAATTGATGCTGATTTAGTTGTGTTATCCACAGCAGCACTCCCTTCAAAGGGCACTCAACAAATTGTAGAAGTCTTAAATCTTGATACTAACACTTATGGCTTTCTAACAGAATCACATTTCGGGTTAATGCCCCAAGAAACTAAGACAAAAGGCATTTTTATAGCTGGATTTGCTCAAGGACCGAAAAATATTTCTTACTCAGTTTCTCAAGCCAGAGCTGCTGCTAGTAAAGTAGCTGAACTAACAGTTCCCGGAGAAATTGATATTGAACTAATTACTGCTGAAGTAGATAGCGAATTTTGCATTTCTTGTAGACGATGCGAAAAAGAATGTCCCAAAAATGCTATTAAAATTGAGGAAGAAATTGGAGCGTTTATTGATGAAACTAATTGCGATGGATGCGGTATTTGTGCTACATGTTGTCCTACTCAAGCAATTGATATCAGATATTATCGAGATCATCAATTATTTGCTGAAATTGATGGTCTTTTAGGAGGTGGTTAAACAAACATGAATAATACTTATAATATGATCGTGTTTGCTTGCTTAAAATGAGGATATAGCGCAGCTGATTTAGCTGGGGTTTCCCGATTAAAATATACTCCTGCTGTAAAAATTATCAAAGTAAGATGTACTGGTAGAGTTGACATTAAGCACATTTTGTATAGCATTCGTGCGGGAGCTGATGGTGTTATGATTGTCGGTTGAAGACCTAATGAATGTCAATTTAAAAACGGTAATTTCACAGCCGAAAGGCATGTTGATTTAGCAAATAGAATCTTAGAATCTAGAGGTTTCGGAAATCAAAGAATTAATATGTATTGGTTAAGTGGAGGAGATGCTGGGAAATTTGTCGAATCTGTCGAGGATGCTTACGAAAAGGTAAAAGAAGCTGGACCAAGTCCAGTGAACTTAGAAGATGAAGAAATGAAAGTTGATACAAAACAAGCTATAACTACCCCTGCAGAATGATTCTTATAAACAAATTCTAGTTATAAGAAGACTAACCTTGCAAGGGAAGGGGTTTTTAAATAGTATTCAATTAAAAATAAAAATTTTTTAAAAAGTAATCCAAAAGGATGGAAACATGGTTCAAATTTCAAAAAATCTAAATTTCGATGGAATATCTCCAAAGAATTTAATGGAAGCTACCTATAAAGCAGTCGAAAACTTTCAAATTAGGGCATTTTTCGAAGCCAAAGATGAAATTTTGAAAACTGGAAAATATTCTGAAGAAGAATTTTATGAAATATTAGATGCCATGATCGATGCTGAAACAGAGCGTAAATTAGTGTTAGAAGCATTAATAGGTAAAGAACCGTTATTTTTAGAGGAAATTTCAAAAGTTCTAAAAGATTTTCCACCAGAAAACGTAATTCGTGATGTTATTTATCTTAAAGAACAAGGTTATATTGAAGAAATTGTTGAAATGAAAACTAAAACTGTTATTAAGAAAATAAAGGGAGAAGAAAAAGAAGTCGAGGAAAAAGAATTTTTCTATAGATATCAAGTTAAAGAGATACCTGATGATTTTATTGAACATTTTTTTGAACCTGTTTCTATTGTGTTTGATTCTGAAGTATGCTGTCAATGTGGTTGGTGCTCATCAATTTGCCCTGTAAATGCCATTACAGTCACAGCAGATATTTTAGAGATCAATGATGAAACCTGTATGAAATGTGGTTTATGTTATTCTGTTTGCCCGAGATCATTTTCAATTGAACAAGCGGGTAGAAGTATAAATAAACTTGATAAATCTTTAAAATTTTCAGAAAAAATTAATGGTTATATTAATACATATTCTGCCACTACCACTAAGGACGAAATTAAAAAAGTACGGCAAGATGGTGGGATTGTAACTTCACTACTTGAGTATTTGCTCAAGGAAAAATTAGTTGATGCAATTGTAGCTGTAAAACATTCAGAGGAACTATGGAAACCAGAACCAGTAATAATAGAGGATGTTAAAGATCTATATAAAACAAGTGGTACTAAATATGCGAATGCTTCAACTTTGAGAATTATAGATGAGACAAAAAAGTATGAAAACATTGCAGTTGTAGGTGTTCCTTGTATGATGAACGCCTTAGAAAAAGGTACTTTGTTTCCAAGTGGAGTAGCTTTTTTTAAAAATATAAAATATAGAATAGGGCTTTTTTGTATGGAATCTTTTCCTTATGAGGGCGTCCTTAACTTAATTAATGAACAATTTCAAACAGATTTTAAAAAAGTAACAAAAATGGACATAAGTGGTGGTAAATTTGTTATTTATTTAGAATCGGGTGAAGATTTAAAAGTGCCCTTGAAAGAAGTTAAATCCTACGCCCGTCATAATTGTCATTTTTGTGAAGACTTAACTGCTGATTATGCAGATATTTCTGTAGGATCAATTGGGTCGCCTAGTGGCTGGTCTACAGTGATTACACGAAATAAAAAAGGTGAAAAAATCTATAAAGAGGCAATTAAAGCAGGATTAATAGAATCTAAAAGCCTAAAGGAGGTTAAACCAGGACAACCCTTATTAGAAAGGATTGCAGGTATTAAAAGGAAAAATTGTAAACCAATTAAATTGGAACAAGAAAAAAAATAAACTATTAGTATGAGTATAAAAACATTTCAAGATTTAATTAAAGAAGTTCATGAAAAAGGGATCTGCCAAGAATGTGGGGGATGCACTTCTTTCTGTTCAGCAACATTTGAAAATGTAATCGGCTTTAAAGAGCCCTTTTCCCCTCCAGAATATATAAATAAGGATGCATGCCTTGAATGTGGCATATGTTATTATATTTGCCCTCAAACACATATTTTGGATGATGATCTTAATAAAACTTACCAATTTACAAATTTTACCTCCATGCCACTTGGCAACCTAGAAAAGATTTATTCTTGCCAAACGAATGATCCTGAATTTTTAAAATATGGGACTGATGGAGGTGTAGTAAATACAATAATAAATTACTTATTAGAAAATAAAATAATTGATGGAGCTATAGTATCTAAATTTGATGCTCCTTTTTCTAGAGAATCTATGTTCGCAGATAATAAAGACGAATTAATTAAAGCTTCTGGGACAAAACTAGAAATCACTTCACAATTAGATGAAGTACAAAGATTTTGTACTTATACTCGTTCTATTGTAAAATTAAATCATTATAAATTTAAAAAACTAGCAATAGTAGGAACCCCCTGTCAAATTTATACAATTAGGTGTATGCAAAATTTAGGGGTTACTCCTTCAGAATATATTGAAATTTGTTTAGGATTGTTTTGTTATCATAATTTCCTTTTTGATAAATCTCAAATAAAAAGATTTGAGAAAGATTTTGATGTTAAATTTGAAAATATCACAAAAATAAACATTAAGGAGGATCTAATTTTAAAAATTGATACAGAAGGGAGAGTATTACATATTCCCTTTGAAAAAGTTGTTGATTATGTACGTCCCGCTTGCTTTAGTTGTGCTGATTTCACCAATGTTTATTCAGACATTTCTTTTGGAGGTCTTGGATCTCCAGATAAGTATACCACTGTAATTCCCCGAACAGAAAAGGGCATAAAATTATTTCGTAAAGTTTTAGGTGAAAAAATCATCAAAAATTTAGTGCTTAAAGCTCCTGAAAAAGAAAATATGAAAGAGCTAATAACAAAGTTCTCTCACTCAAAAATGGAACGGAAAGTAAGTTTTATGAAAAATTTATAGTAAGGATGTGAGCTACCTGACTGAGCCAAAAAAACATAGTAAAATTGATCAAGAAATTGATGAAAATCATATTTATTTAGAAAAAATATATGAAACAGATTTAAGGAATTTACTAAAAAAATGTTATCAGTGTGCACGATGCTCAGGGGTATGTCAAATTAGTAAGGTTCAGAAATTTACACCTAGTAGGATCATCCAAATGATTTTGGAAGGTTTTGAAGACGAGATAATTGAAAGTGGAGTATTGTGGGAATGTTTAACATGTAATAGTTGTCTTCAAAAATGCCCTAAAGACATAAATTTTGCTGATATTGCCCGAATTCTAAGATACAAAATGAGAAATAAGGGAATTCATAACCTTGATCGTGCGATTGCTCATAAAGGAATTTATCCTACAATGAGTGAATTAATGAGTCAGAACAATATTAATATTAATCGACCTTTAGATTGGATCCCAAAAGGTTGTAAGATTGCAGATAAAGGCGAAATTCTATACTATGTAGGATGTTTACCGTTTTTCGATTACGATTTTCAGAATTTAAAATCTATCTCATCTAGTACTTTAAAAACTATTTGTCAAATTGAAAATGACCCAATCGTTGTACTTAAGGAAGAAATTTGTTGCGGACATGATTTATATTGGGGTCAAGGAAAATTTGAAGTTTTTATTGAGTTAGCAAAGAAAAATCGAGAAATATTTGAAAAAGCAGGAATATCAACAATAATCACTGCTTGTGCCGAATGCTACAGGACATTTAAGGTAGATTATTCGAATTTATTTGATGATTTCAGTGAGCAATTTGATGTTAAACACATTATAGAATATGTTCATGATAAATGGAAGGAGGGTAAGATTGATTTTAAAAAACCAAATGAAAAATATAAGAAAACCACTTTTACATATCATGATCCCTGTAGGTTAAGTAGATTTTTACCAACAGATAACAACTTGGTAAGGAAATTAAGAGAAATCTTTAATTATCTACAGACACTAGGGTATAATTTTAAAGAAATGAAACACAATCAAGAAAATTCCTTATGCTGTGGAGTAAGTTCTTGGTTGAATTGCAATGAGCGATCTAAAGCATTGCGATACACCCGTATCTTAGAAGCAAAAGAAGTTGCTACTCAATTATTTACATCGTGTCCTAAATGTAATGTTCATTTAAACTGTATTAAAAAGGATTATGATGATATTTCTTCAGTAGAAATTTCAGATCTTTCAGAATTTTTCGCAGATATAATAATAATTTTGAATATTTAAAAAATTGAGGAGATCATATTATAATGGAAGGATCTGTGTTAGTAATTGGAGGAGGTATTGCTGGAATCCAGGCATCTTTAGATTTAACGGAAATAGGATTTAAAGTTTATCTAGTGGAAAAAACTCCTTCTATTGGAGGTAGAATGGCTCAACTAGATAAAACATTTCCTACTTTAGATTGTAGTTTATGCATCTTGGCACCCAAAATGGTTGAAGTATTCAGAAATCCTAACATCGAGTTAATGACTTATCATGAAGTTAAAGATATTACTGGAGACTCCGGAAACTTTAAGGTTACCGTTCTTAAGAAGCCTCGTTTTGTTGATGAGACTAAATGCAAAGGATGTGGAGACTGTACCACTAGATGTCCAAAGATCGAAGCCCCAAATATATTTGATATGAATATAGGAAAAAGAAAATCTATATATATCCCATTTCCTCAAGCAGTTCCGCCAATTTATTTGATTGATCCTGAAATGTGTTTAAAACTAACAAGGGATGTATGTGGTGTCTGTGAAAAAGTTTGTGAAGCAGAAGCTATAGATTTCACACAAAAACCTGAAGAAATTCAAATAAAAGTCGGAGCGATAGTGGTTGCTACTGGCTTTGATATGGCCAGAGATGGTTTATCATCAAGATGGGGTATTAATTATGATAATGTAGTGACTGCCTTGGAGTATGAAAGAATTTTATCTGCTTCTGGACCTTTTGGTGGACAAGTTTTACGTCCGAGTGACAAGAATGAACCAGAAATAGTAGCATTTATTCAGTGTGCGGGATCAAGAGACTTGCACGAAAGAATTCCTTATTGTTCTAGCGTATGTTGCATGTATACGAGTAAGGAAGCCATAATCACTAAGGAACATTCTAATCATTCACAATGTTATGTTTTTAGACATGATATTAGAGCTTATGGAAAGAATTTCTACGAATTCACACAGAGAGCTCAAACTGAGTATGGGGTAAATTATTTTCATACGAAAATTAGTAAAATTAAAGAAGATCCTGAAACTAATGATTTGATTATTCATTATGAAGATTTACAATCAGGATTACTTAATGATTTTCGAGCAAACTTAGTCGTCTTGGCAACACCATTGATTCCCTCTAGTGGAACAGAAGAATTAGCTAAGATTTTAGATATCGAACTTGATGACTATAATTTTTTTAAGGAGAAATCGCATTTTACTAAATCAATATCCTCGAAAAAAGGTATATTTTTAGCGGGATTTTGCCAAGGTCCTATGGATATACCTGAAACTGTAGCTGATGCCAGTGGAGTGGCTTCACAAGTAGCGGTGCTACTTAGTTCTGTTAAATTTACTAAAACCAAAGAAAAAATAATAGCAGTACCAGAAAAAGAAGTTAAATTAACAGACGACTCTAGAATTGGCGTACTTATTTGTCATTGTGGGATTAACATTGGGAAATATATTGATATTCCTGGGGTTATAGAACATATAAAGAACTTGCCTAATGTGGTTTATTGTGAAGACAATTTGTATTCATGCAGTTCCGATTCTCAAGAACGAATTAAAGAAGTAATAGATGAATTTAATTTAAATAGATTTATTGTAGCATCGTGTACGCCGCGAACTCATGAATCATTATTTCAAGAGACATGTCAAGAAGCAGGAATGAATAAATACTTATTTCAGATGGCTAACATCAGGGACCAGTGTTCTTGGGTCCACATGGAACAACATGAAGAAGCTACGCAAAAAGCAAAAGATCTAATTGAAATGGCTGTTGCTAAATCCAGATTATTAAAGCCCCAAGAAGAACAAACACTATCAGTAACACCAAAAGCATTAATAATAGGTGGTGGAATATCTGGAATGACTGCTGCATTAACCATCGCTAATCAAGGATTTACTGTTTATCTCGTAGAAAAAGCGAAGATGCTAGGGGGAATTTTGAATGATTTATATCTCTTATATCCCACTCAAGAAGATTCTTCAACATTTTTAAGGAATATAAAAGAAGATATTACAAAAAATAAAAAGATTCAAGTTTGGCTGGAATCTAAAGTAAACGATGTTAAAGGATATATTGGTAATTATGACGTGTCCATTATTGACTCCAAACATGAAATTAGCGAACACAAAGTTGGTGTTATTATAGTTGCTACTGGAGGTCGAGAATTAAAACCTATTGGATATCCTCAATATGATAATAAAAATCAAAATGTGATTACCCAATTAGAATTAGAAAGGAAATTAAAAGCTGAAGATAAATCATGGCTTGATAAGATCAAACGTATAACGACTATCTTGTGTGCTAATGCAAGAGAAAAAGAAGGAATTACATACTGTTCAAATGTTTGTTGTGCAATATCTATTAAAAATTTGAATATCCTTAAAGAATTTAAGCCGGATCTCGAAATGATTGTTCTTTATCGAGATTTTCAAATGGCTAAAAAAGAATTTGAAGAATATTTCTTTGACAGAAGAAAAGATGCAATTCTTCTGAGATATGATTTAGAGAATCCGCCAGAAATTAAAAAAATAAGCAATAAACCTGAAAAATATGGAATAAAAGTATTTGATACTAATTTACAGGATATTATCAATTTTGAAACAGATCTAATCGTCTTATCTCCTCCCATGAGTCCTCCAGAAAATTCAGAAGAATTAGCAAAAATGCTTAAAGTGCCTTTAGATAGTCAAGGTTTTTTCTTAGAAGCCCATGTTAAATTAAGACCCGTAGATTTTGCTACGGAGGGAATATTTTTATGTGGATGTGCCCATTGGCCAAAACATATTCAAGAATCAATTACTCAGGCAAATGGAGCGGCAGGAAGAGCAAGCAGATTTTTAAGTTCAGAAGAAATCGTCGCATCGGGTTTAGTGGCAGAAGTGGATGATGAAATATGTATTGGATGTAGTGTCTGTACGAAACTTTGCCCATATAATGCTATATCGAAGAATGAACAAGATATAGCTGTTGTTAACAAACTTATGTGCAAAGGATGTGGAGTATGTGGTGCCAGTTGTCCTGAAAATGCAATAACTATTCATCATTTTACAGACAACCAAATCTTATCAGAAATTATTGTATATGGAGGAGATTAACTGAATGAATTTTAATCCAAAAATCTTAGGATTTTTATGTAATTGGTGCTCTTATGCAGGAGCTGATCTTGCTGGTGTAAGTCGAATTCAGTATTCTCCTAATATTAGAATAGTGAGAGTTATGTGTAGTGGAAGAGTTGATCCCATATTTATTGCTGAAGCACTTTCAAGAAATATTGATGGCGTGCTTATTTTAGGATGTCATCCTGGAGATTGCCATTATATAAGCGGTAATTATGAAGCAGAGATAAAAATTAAGATGTTGAGTAAATTATTGAAAATCATTGGGTTTTCTGAACGTTTACGCTTAGATTGGGTTTCGGCTGCTGAAGGAAATAGATTCGCTCAAATAGTTAATGAATTTAATGAGCATATTAAAAATTTAGGACCAAATCCAATTAAGAAAAAAAAAATAAAAAACAAATTGACTTATGATTTTGATGCTATAAAATCTGTGTTGAAAGATTCAAGACTTAGAATTCTAGTTGGTAGGGAAAGAAAAATTATTAATGAAGGTAATGCATATAACGAGACAATTCCCTTAGAGAAATTTGAACAAATTCTTGATGATGCGATCCATAACGAATTTGAACGTCATAAAATATTACAAATAATTTCTCAAAATGGCAAATCAGTGCCAGAAATTTCTAGAGAAGTTCAATTAGCCCCAAATAATGTGTTGAGTCATATAGTTTCTTTAAGACAAAGAGGATTAGTCGATTTACACGAGGTTAATGAAGAAATACCCACATTTATATCAATTAAGGAGGGAAAATAATGGAAAAGGTTGGTGCTGTGCTGGTTGTTGGTGGAGGTATAGCAGGTATTCAAGCTTCCATTGATTTAGCAGATTCAGGTTATAAAGTATATATGGTAGAATCAACGATGAGTATCGGTGGGGTTATGTCTCAACTAGATAAAACTTTTCCTACTAATGATTGTGCTATATGCATCCTTGCTCCAAAATTAGTACTTACTGGTCGTCATGAAAATATAGATATATTAATAAATTCATCTATCGAAAAAATCGAAGGAAAACCAGGAAATTTTAATGTGGATATCGTCCAAAAATCATTATATTTGGATCAGAATAAATGTACTGGCTGTGGTGTGTGTGCGCAAAAATGCCCTATTGAAGCCATTGATTTCTTCAATGAAGGGTTATCAAAAAAAGCAGCAATATCTGTAAAATTTCCACAAGCAGTTCCATTAGTTTTCTCAATAGACAAAGAGAAATGTATAGGATGTGAGGTTTGTAAAGAAATTTGTAAAGCTAATGCAATAGATTATGAACTTAAAGATAAGAAGATAAATCTTAATGTAGGGGCAGTAATTTTAGCAATTGGTTTTGATGAATTTGAACCTGCCTCATTAACTAATCTCGGTTATGGGAAATTTTTGAATGTAATAACGAGTACTGAATTTGAACGTATATTAAGCGCTAGTGGGCCTCACTCGGGTTTAATACTTCGTCCCTCTGATGGAATTATTCCGAAAAAAATAGCTTTCTTACAATGTGTTGGATCAAGAGATAAAAGGATTAATGCTGAATATTGCTCTTCAGTATGTTGTATGTATACCACAAAAGAAGCGGTAATTGCAAAAGAACATGTTAATTTCATAGAACCTACGATCTTTACAATGGATATACGAGCATACGGTAAAGATTTTGATAAATATATAGAACGAGCGAAGCATGAACATGGCATACGATACATTAGAAGAAGGATTTCCTCTATCAGTGAAATTCCAGATTCAAAAGATTTAAAGATTAGATATGAAACAGATGTAGGAAAAATTATTGAAGAAATTTTTAATTTAGTTGTTCTTGCTGTGGGAGCACAGCCTAATAAGAGTTCTATGGAATTAGCTCAGAAGTTAAATATAGAGTTAAATGAATATGGTTTCTGTAAAACAAAAAGTTTTAATCCTGTAGAAACATCAAAACCTGGAATCTATGTATGTGGAATGTTTGCTTCACCTAAAGATATTCCAGAAACTGTTATCGAAGCGAGTGCTGCGGCAGGATGTGTTAATGTTCTTCTGTCAGATGCAAGAAATACATTAATCTCAAAGAAGGAACTCCCCGAAGAAATTGATGTAAGTGATCAACCACCAAAAATAGGGATCTTTATATGCCATTGCGGGATTAATATTGGGGGTGTTGTTAACGTTCCTGATATAGTTGAATATGTAAAAACATTACCTTATGTAGTATATGCTGAACATAATCTATACACTTGCTCTGCTGATACTCAAACGAATATTAAAGAAAAAATAAGAGAAAATCAACTTAATAGAGTCATAGTTGCCTCATGTACTCCAAGAACTCACGAACCCTTATTTCAAGCAACAATACAGGAGGGTGGATTGAACAAATATCTTTTTGAGATGGTGAATATCCGAGATCAATGTTCTTGGGTTCATATGCATGAAGCTGAAAAGGCAACAGCGAAAGCAAAAGACTTACTAAGGATGTCAGTAGCTAAAGCTGCACAGTTAATTCCCTTACAAGAACAAGAAATTGATGTAATCGATAAAGGTTTAGTTATAGGTGGGGGCGTATCTGGAATGACTTCGGCTTTAAATTTGGCTTCTCAAGGTTTTGAAGTATTCTTAATTGAAAAAGAAGATTCACTAGGAGGATTTGCAAAAAATATTTTTCAAACCCTTGAAAATGACGATATTCAGGAATTTCTTTCAAATCTAATACAAGAAGTTGAAAACAATCAGCTAATTCGAGTATTTACAAAAGCTCAAATTAATTCAATATCTGGGTACATAGGTAATTTCACCACAAATATATTTTATGGAAAAAATAACAAAAGTATTGATCTAGATCATGGAATAATTATTGTGGCTACGGGTGCAAAAGAATATCAACCAAAAGAATACAAATATGGACAAGATCATAGAATTATATCTCAATCTGACTTTGAAAAAACTCTTTTTACTACTGATGATGTTAAAAAATTAAATTCAATAGTAATGATACAATGTATTGGCTCTAGAAATGAAGACCATCCATACTGCAGTCGAATATGTTGTTCTGAAGCCATAAAAAATGCATTAAAAGCAAAAGAAATCAATCCAAATCTTGAAATAGTGATTTTATATCGCGATATTAGAACATATGGATTCAAGGAAAAATATTACAATCTCGCAAGAGAAAAAAAAGTTGTTTTCATTAGGTATGATGAAAATAAACTCCCAGAATTGAAAATAAAAGATGAAAAATTAAGTATTTTAGTTGAAAGACCCGATATAGGCAAATTGGAATTAAATCCAGAATTAATCGTTTTAAGTACAGGACTCGTTGCTCCAATAAAAGAAAACGAAGCTCTAGCAAAATTACTAAAAGTTCCTCTCAATGAGGATAAATTCTTTCTAGAAGCTCACGTAAAATTAAGACCAATTGATTTTGCAACCGATGGTATATTTTTATGTGGTTGTGCGCACTCACCTAAAAATATTAGTGAATCTATTTCCCAAGCTAATGGAGCTGCTGCTCAAGCAGTTAAGGTATTAAGTGCTAAAAAAATTATAACATCTGGTCTTGTTGCTACTGTAATAGAAGATAATTGTATTGGATGTGGAAATTGTGTCGAAGTTTGTCAGTTTAATGCTATAGAATTAATAGAACAACAAAAAGTGTTCGAAGATTGCACAATTACGATAAAAAAATCTCATGTTAACTCAGCATTATGTAAAGGATGTGGAACATGTGGAGCACAATGCCCAAATTCTACAATTGTCATTAAACATTTTGGCTTTGAGCAAATAAATGCCATGATTTCTGCACTTTTAGTCCAAAATTGAATTATAATTAATGAAAAAACTGAATATTATTGATAAGTCAAGAAAAAAAAGAAAAAAATGTAGAATTTACTCCCAACATTTTATGTTTTTGCTGTAACTGGTGTAGTTATGCAGGAGCAGATTTAGCTGGAGTATCACGTTTTCAATATCCGCCATCCATAAAAATAGTAAGAGTTATGTGTTCTGGCAGAGTAGATCCTGCTTTCATTTTAGAAGGATTTAAAGAAGGTATCGATGGAGTTATTGTGACAGGATGTCATATTGGCGATTGTCATTACCTAAAAGGAAATGAATTTGCAAAAGAAAGATTTGAACGTTTTAGAGAAACTCTAAAAATATTTAACCTTGATAAGAGATTTAGACTTGAATGGGTAAGTGCTTCTGAAGGTAAACGATTTGCTGAAGTTATCACTGAATTTACTAATCAAATTAAAAAATTAGGTCCATTACTCGCAATTTAATGATTAAAAAAATTACAAATTTTTTTCTTATTAACTCTAAATTATATAGTTTTATCCATCTCTAAAGATATGTATGAAATGGTAAATTCAGAGTCTGATTTCAATGAAAATTTAGTGAAATGTAGTGGATAGTTAACAAGAGTTCTTCTTAAGCAAGTGAAAGTTTTATAATCCTCGAAGATAGTCAGGTCGACGCATGTTTGGGTTTTTAATGGCGGTTTCAATTTTTTTAAGAAATTGGTTTTTATCTCTACTTAACTCTCCTTTCAAACTTAAATAATTTGAAGCATGATTTGTGTTAAATATACACTTCTGCAAATCATCAGATGTGTATTCTATCATCGTGTATAAGCTTATAAAAACTACAAATAAGAAAAGAATAAAAGACAAATGACCATTTACAAGTAATGGCGCATTGATATGCAAAATGTAAATAATCTATGGATAAAAAGAATTTATGAAAAATGCAGCGGATGCAGAAGATGTGAGATTACGTGTTCTCTACATCATGAAGGGAAAATTTGGCCGGAAGCTTCAAGGGTTAGAGTTTTCATGCTTGTTCCAGGAGTTGAAATACCTCATCTCTGCTTTCAATGTAATGATTACCCCTGTGTTGGGGGATGTCCCGAGGAAGCTCTATCAGTAGATGATCAAACAGGAGCTATAATCACTGACAAATCGAAATGTACAGCATGTGGAATATGTATTAATGCCTGTCCTGGAAGAGTACCACATCTCCATCCTCAAGATGATCATATAGTAATTTGCGATTTATGCGGTGGAAAACCGAAATGTACGGCTACTTGTCAGGAAGGTAAGTGGGATACTTTGATTCTCTCAGAGAGTCAAGATGTGGAAACGGAAAAAATCCCAGCTAAAACCCCTAAGGAACTCGCACATGAAACTGCAAGAAAAATTTTGGGTGAAAAAGCAACTGAAGAGGTGTATGAATGGTGAATGGTTATGCGGGAAAATTTCTGGAAATAGATCTCGCAAATAAGAAAATTGAAGAAATTACATTTTCAGATAAAATTATTCAAGATTACATGGGAGGAAGGGGTTTAGGAGTAAAGATATTGTGGGATAGGCTTGGAAATAAGTGGGAAACGATTGATCCTCTAGGTCCTGAAAACATTTTACTCATGCTTACTGGACCTTTTACAGGTTATTTTCTCGGTGCTAGAACTTGCGTAACTGGAAAATCCCCCCAAGGCAATGGAATTATAGGTTCAACAGTCGGGGGAGAGTTTGGTGTGGAATTGAAATGCGCAGGTTATGACGGAATAATTTTTACGGGAAAGGCTGAAAAACCGAGTTACGTATTTATTTGTGATGATAACATAGAGATTAAAGATGCTTCACATATATGGGGAAAAACTAGCAGAGAATCTATGCGTTATCTCATAAAGGATTCGATTAATGATATCAAAAAGATTCATCCTAATTATGGAGAGTTTAAGGAACCTTCCGTTCTCTATGTAGGTCCTGCTGGAGAAAACAAGTCCAGAGTCGCAGCCGTAGCAGCGAAATATACACATGCAGCTGGTTACGGAGGTTACGGTGGTGTAATGGGATCTAAAAACTTGAAAGCTGTGGTTGTAAAAGGCTTTGGTCCCTTACCAGATGTGATTGATCAGGATAAAATGCTCGAGCTGTCGCAGGAATTTTCAGATAACTGTTTTAAGATAGAATTTTTTAGACGTTGGGGTACAGGATCGGGAGGATATACATTTGGCGCAGACTCAAGTTCAGAGCCAGTTAGAAACTGGCAGGAAGAATGGCATAATGAGGAAAGTTATAAAGGTGAAGAATTTGACAAACTTTGGGTAAAAAAATACTGGGGAGATTTCGGTTGTCCAGTTACATGCCTAAAGTTGGCGGTGTTAAGAGATGGAAAATATGATGGGGCAATTTGTGATAATCCTGATTACGAGCTTGAGGCATTCCTGGGGACAAATTTGGGTATTTTTTCACCAGAACAGAACATTTATCTTTCTTACATAATAGAAGAATTAGGATTTTGTGGTATTCAAGGCGGTGCAATTTTGGGTTTTACTGGGGAATTATTCCAAAGAGGTATCATTTCAAAAGAAGATTTAGGAGGAATTGATCTTGAATGGGGAAATGTTGATGCATTTGCAGAATTAGCCAGAAAAATTGCTTTTAGAGAAGGTATTGGGGATGTATTAGCAGAAGGCATATATCGGGCGGCTTTGAAACTTGAAGAAATGAAAGAAAAAGAAGTTCTCAAATATGCAATTCATCTTAAAGGCATGGCAATCGGAGCTCACGGCCTTAGAAGTGGTAAAGACTTGGTTACACCTACTTCAATTGGGTATAGCGTATCAGTTCAAGCAGGAGACCATACATCATCAGCTGCTCTTCCTATTGATGGACGTGGAAGTGAATTACGCTCAATTATGAGTGATTCTGGAGTATATTGTAACTTTACTACTTTTACCTTAGCTTTTGCTCAAATTGCAAGTTTCTATCAAGCAGTTACAGGTTGGGAATTAACAAAAGAAAGATGGTTTGGTGAAAAAGCATTAAGAATTTTACAATTACAGAGAACTGTGTCACTGCTTGGAGGACCGGATGCTGAATGGAGATCAAAGCAAGATGATACTCTACCGTCAAGATTTTGGGAGCCTCTCCCATCGGGACCGCTTAAAGGGGAGTCAATAGATAGAAATACATTCGAGAAATTAAAATCCGAATATTACACAGCAGTGGGGTGGAATGAGGAAGGTGTACCCACTTCTGAAATATTACAAAAACTGGATTTAAAAGATGTTGAATCGAAGCTTAAAAAAGAGGGTTTGTTATAATTTCAAACCTATTTTTTGAGATTAATTTTAGGCTTATGTTTTCAACCTGTTTTTATATTTAAACAAAAAATTTCATGAAAGGTAAATTCAGAGTCTGATTTCAATGAAAATTCCATTGAAAAAAGAAAAAAAAAATTTTAGTATCTTAAAAAATCCCTCTTCTTCTTAATTTTCATAATCTCACTAATTATATTACAATTTGTTTAATTTCAAAAATCCTTAAAAATTATGAAAAAGCAAAATTTGCTGATTGACCCATTTTCAAACTTAAACTTTTAATGAATATATTGTAGCAAATTGAAACCAGAATCAATAATGCTGTTTGAATTAACAACAAACCAATACATTTATAAAAAATCACTCGAATTTAAAATCAAGTAAAAGAAACTTATGTAAACGAAAAAAAGAGTTTTAAAAGAAATTTATTTGAGATTTTTGTACAAAATTGTGGGTAAATATCCAGAGAAAAATAAAATTGTCTGAGGTGGATCATTATCTCAAGTTTCGTGTTCAGAAAGGTTATTCTCAATGAGTGCTATTTTCTCTATTGATCATAATATACGGTATTGATAATCAAAAAAGTCAAATTTGTCTCTAATTACGCATAATGTCGAGAATGAGCAGTATTTCATAATCTGATTGCATGTTTTCAATAAGTAAAACGGATTTCATAATTGGATTCGATCATTCCAAAGTGATTTATGTCGAAAATCGATAATTTTACATAATAATGTTTATATAATTAAATTTCTTTTTTTTTTACACAGTTGAAAAAGAATTGAAAATTTAATAATGAAGTGTTAAATAATGGAGGGTTCTGTGTTAGTTATTGGAGGGGGGATTGCAGGAATACAGACTTCTTTAGATTTAACTGAATTAGGATTTAAAGTATATTTAGTGGAAAAAACTCCTTCAATTGGAGGTAGAATGGCTCAACTTGATAAAACCTTTCCTACTAATGATTGTAGTCTTTGTATTCTCGCTCCTAAGATGGTAGAAGTATATCGAAACCCCAATATTGAGTTGATGACATATCATGAAGTCCAAAAGGTTACTGGAAAATTAGGGAATTTCAATGTTTCAGTTCTCAAGAAGCCTCGTTATGTTGATGAGAATAAATGTAAAGGTTGTGGGGATTGTGCTACCAAATGTCCAAAGATCGAAACTCCTAATATTTTCGACATGAACTTAGGTAAAAGAAAATCAGTTTATATCCCATTCCCTCAAGCAGTTCCCCCCGTATATCTAATCGATCCTGATTTGTGTTTATTTTTAAATAAAGGAGTTTGTGGAGTTTGTAAAAAAACTTGTGAAGCTGAAGCAATAGATTTTGAACAGAAATCCCTAGAAATTGAATTAAATGTCGGAGCTATTGTTGTGGCGACTGGCTATGATATGCTAGGAAAGGAATTATCCTCAAGATGGGGTTATAATTATAAGAATGTAGTCAATGCTTTAGAATATGAAAGAATGTTATCGGCATCCGGTCCGTTTGGAGGTCATATTCTCCGACCAAGTGATGAGAAAGAACCAGAAATAATAGCATTCATTCAATGTGCAGGTTCAAGGGATTTACATGAAGGAATTCCCTATTGTTCAAGTGTATGCTGTATGTACACAGCAAAAGAGGCAATTATTACAAAGGAGCACTCTGAAAACTCAAGTTGTTTTATATTTAGACATGATATTAGAGCATTTGGAAAAAACTTCTATGAATTTACTCAAAGGGCTCAAGAAGAATATGGAGTAAAATATTTTCAGACTAAAGTTAGTAAGATCATAGAAGATCCAGAAACAAACGACCTAATTATTCATTATGAAGACTTAAAAACTGGAGAATTTAAGGATTTTAAAACAAATTTAGTAGTATTGGCTACACCGTTAGTCCCTTCAAACGGAACTAGTAAATTAGCTGAAATTTTAGATACTGAAGTAGATGAATACAGCTTTTACAAAGAAAAAACTTATTATGAAAAATCTATATCATCAAGAGAGGGTATTTTTTTAGCTGGATTTTGTCAAGGTCCAATGGATATACCAGAGACTGTCGCTGATGCTAGTGGAGTGGCTTCCCAAATAGCAACTTTACTAAATTCTTCCAAATTTACAGAAGTTAGGGAAAAGATATTTGAGATTCCCGAGAAAGAAGTAAAAATAACAGATGATCCGAGAATTGGCGTACTTATATGTCATTGTGGGATTAATATTGGGAAATATATTGATATTCCTGAGGTTATAGAACATATAAAGAATTTGCCCAATGTGGTTTTTTGTGAAGATAACCTCTATTCTTGTAGTTCTGATTCTCAGCAACGAATTAAGGAAGTAATTGGTGAACATGACTTAAATAGGTTTATTGTAGCATCTTGTACACCGCGAACACACGAATCTCTATTTCAAGAAACCTGCCAAGAAGCAGGACTAAATAAATATCTTTTTGAGATGGTTAATATTCGTGATCAGTGTTCTTGGGTACATATGACAGAAAAAGAAAAAGCTACTAAAAAAGCTAAGGATCTAATAAGAATGGGAGTTGCAAAGTCGAGGCTGTTGAGACCACAATCAGAGGAAAAACTGCAAATCACTCAAACTGCTTTAGTAATTGGTGGCGGTGTATCTGGAATGAGTGCTGCTTTAAATATTGCCAACCAAGGATTCATGGTTTATCTTTTAGAAAAAGAGAAATTTTTAGGAGGAAATCTCAGATACCTAAATGTTTTATACCCAACTCAAGAAGATGCTTCAATCTTACTAAATGAAATCACAGAAAAGGTTATGAAAAACCGAAATATTCAACTATTTCTAAGTTCTCAATTGAAAGATGTTAAGGGTTATATCGGAAATTATAATGTTTCAGTTATCGATTCAGAAAATGAGATCCACGATCTAGAAATTGGGACTATTATTGTTGCAACTGGAGGTCAAGAACTAAAACCTAAGGATGTATTTCAATACACCATCAAGAACCACAACATAATTACACAATTAGAACTAGAACAGAAATTGAAAAGTGAAGATGTGTCTTGGCTTGATAAAGTTAATCGTATCACCACACTGTTATGTGTCAACGCAAGGCAAAAAGAAGGCATTACATACTGTTCCAATATTTGTTGTGGAAGTGCTATTAAAAATATTAATATTCTAAAAGAATGTAAAAATGACCTCGAATTAATAGTTCTTTATAGAGATCTTCAAATGGCAAAGAAAGAATTTGAGGAATATTATCGTGATCGAAGAAAAGATGCGATTTTCTTAAGATATGATTTAGATGAACCACCATTGATTAGTAATAAGAGTGGTGAGTCAGAAAAGTATGAAATTAAAGTATTCGATACTAATTTACAAGATTATATCAAATTTGAGACAGATTTAATAATATTATCAACTCCTATGATCCCAGCTGGTAATTTAGAAGACCTGGCGAAGATGCTCAAGGTTCCTTTAGACAAAAATGGATTTTTCTTAGAGGCTCATGTTAAGCTAAGACCATTAGATTTCGCCACAGATGGAATTTTCTTATGTGGGTGTGCTCAGTGGCCAAAAAATATTCAAGATTCAATATCACAAGCAAATGGTGCTGCAGGAAGAGCAAGTAGATTTTTAAGTGCAAAAGAAATTACTGCATCTGGTTTGGTAGCAGAAGTGGATCAAGATATGTGTATTGGATGTGGAACTTGTGAGGAAGCTTGTGCTTATAGCGCAGTAGAACTAACGGAAACAACGAGAGAATTTGAAGAAGTGAGCTTAATTATAAATAAATCTTCTATCAATCCAAATTTATGCAAAGGGTGTGGAACTTGCGCTGCAAATTGCCCAGTTGGGGCAATCTCTGTAAAACATTACGACTTTGAGCAAATCAATGCCTTAATAAAGGCATTAATAATATAAAATTTGTTAAAAGAAAGATAAAAGAAAATCCTAATTTTTCACCTCTATTATTTCTGGTTTGATATTAGAGTTATGAAAACTAATCAGAAAAAATAAATGGTTTCCATTTTTTTTCTATTCAATATAGGTTCAAATTATTAAGTCTTTAATTAACTAAAAAAAGTGAATGCTATTACTGAGATTGGGAAAGTAGATGATTTAAAAGAACCTAGTAAGGATAATAGTTCTTATCTTGAAAAAATTTATGAACCGAATATAAGAAAATTATTATATCGGTGTTATCAATGTGTTCGTTGCAGTGGTGTATGTCAACTCAGTCGGGTTCAAAGTTTTGAACCAAGCAGAATAATTCAGATGATCTTAGAGGGTTTTGAAGATAAAATTATTGATAGTGGTATTTTATGGGATTGTCTTACATGTAATGCCTGTCTTCAGAATTGTCCTGAGGGAATAAATTTCGCAGATATTGTAAGAATGGCAAAGTATAAAATGAGAACTTCTAATGGCCAAAATCCTGATGAATATATCGCTCATAAAGGCGTATATACAACCATCTCAGAAATAATGAGTGAACCTCATATAGAACCTAAGAGATCTCTTGAATGGGTGCCAAAAGAATGTGAAATATCAGATCACGGAAATATATTATATTATGTTGGATGCTTACCATATTTTAATTTTGAATTTGAAAATTCTGATTCAATTGCCGAGAGTACTTTAAAAATTCTATGCCAAGTTGAAAAAGAACCAATAGTAGTTCAGAAAGATGAGATTTGCTGTGGACACGATATTTATTGGGGTCAAGGCAAACTTAACGCATTTGTTAATTTAGCCAAAAAGAATATGCAAAAGTTTGAAGAAACAGGCGTTTCTACAATAATAACGGCATGTGCAGAATGTTATAGGACGTTAAAAGTAGATTACCAAAATCTATTTGAAGATTTCAAAGATAAATTTCAAGTAAAGCATTTAATTGAATATATCTATGAAAAGTGGCAAAATAAAAAGATTGAATTTAAAAATCCAAATGAATCAGAAGAAAAAATACAATTTACTTATCATGATCCGTGCCGATTGAGTAGATTTTTGCCTAAAGATAGTAATATAATAGAAAATGTGCGCGAAATTTTTACTCACTTAAAAAAATTAGGATATGAGTTTAAAGAAATGGCACATAATAAGAAAGATGCTTTGTGTTGTGGAGTAAGTTCTTGGATGAATTGTAATGAGCGATCAAAAGCTTTACGTTATAAAAGACTGCTAGAAGCAAAAGATGTAGGGGAAATAATGATTACATCATGCCCAAAATGTAAAATGCATCTATCATGTTTACAAAATGATTATGAAGATATTTCCTCAATAGAAATATTGGATTTTTCTGAGTTTTTAGTAGATTTAATAAATTTGATAGATCCCAATAAGAAACTGGTGGAGAAGGAATAATGGAAGGTTCAGTTTTAGTTATTGGAGGAGGGATTGCTGGAATTCAAACATCATTAGATCTTACTGAATTAGGTCTTAAAGTTTATTTAGTGGAAAAGACACCGTCAATAGGTGGGAGAATGGCTCAATTAGATAAAACCTTTCCTACAAATGACTGTTCTCTCTGTATATTGGCGCCTAAAATGGTTGAAGTATTCCGAAATCCTAACATAGAATTAATGACCTATCATGAGGTCAAAAAAGTAGAAGGAGAACCAGGAGATTTCACAGTCACAGTTTTAAAAAAACCTCGGTATATTGATGAAACGAAGTGTAAGGGATGTGGAGACTGTGCTACGAAATGCCCCAAAATTGAAGTCGGAAATATTTTTGATATGAATTTAGGAAAAAGAAAATCAGTATATATTCCCTTTCCCCAAGCTGTACCCCCGATTTATTTAATCGACCCTGAGTTATGTTTAAAGTTCACTAAAGGGGTATGTGGTGTCTGTGAAAAAGTATGCGAAGCAGAAGCGATAGATTATGAACAACAACCTCAAGATATTGAAATCAAAGTTGGTGCAATTGTCGTCGCAACTGGGTTTGAAATGTTTGCAGAAGAATTATCTTCTCGATGGGGGTATCATCACCAAAATGTTGTAAATGCACTCGAATACGAGCGAATACTTTGTGCAAGTGGTCCATTTGGAGGGCATGTTTTGCGCCCAAGCGATGAAAAAGAACCCGAAATAATAGCATTTATTCAATGTGCAGGATCAAGAGATTTACATGAAAATGTCCCATATTGTTCATCAGTTTGCTGTATGTACACGGCTAAAGAGGCTATAATAACGAAAGAACATTCTGAACACTCTCAATGTTTTGTATTCAGACATGATATACGGGCATATGGTAAAAATTTCTATGAATTTACCCAGAGAGCTCAAGATGAATATGGGGTAAAATATTTCCAAACAAAGATAAGCACAATTGGAGAAGATCCTGAGACAAATGATTTAATTATTCATTATGAAGATTTAAAAACTGGAGAATTTAAAGATTTCAGAGCTAATTTAGTAGTATTAGCTACTCCATTAGTACCATCAAAGGGTACTCATGAATTATCGAAGATTCTAAATATTGAATTAGATCATTATGATTTCTATAAAGAAAAATCTTATTTTAATAAGTCTTTATCTTCAAAAGAGGGTATTTTCTTATGTGGATTTGCTCAAGGCCCTATGGATATACCAGAAACTGTAGCAGATGCTAGTGGGGTAGCTTCCCAAGTAGCAACTCTACTAAATTCTGTAAAATTCACTGAAGTAAAAGATAAAGTGTATGATATAGCTGAAAGAGAAGTTAAGATTACTGATGAACCAAGAATTGGCGTATTAATTTGTCATTGTGGGATTAATATAGGCAAATATGTGGATGTCCCTGAAGTAAGAGATTATATCAAGACATTACCAAATGTAGTACATTGTGAAGATAATTTATATTCTTGTAGCTCTGATTCTCAAGAAAGAATTAAAGAATTGATTATAGAAAAGGATTTGAATAGATTTATAGTAGCATCATGTACACCTCGAACTCATGAACCATTATTTCAGGAAACTTGTCAAGAAGCAGGAATGAACAAGTATTTATTCGAGATGGTTAATATTCGCGACCAATGTTCATGGGTTCATATGACGGAGAAGGAGGCCGCTACAGAAAAATCCAAGGATTTATTGAGAATGGCAATAGCGAAAGCTCGACTGATCAAACCACAACCAGAAGAAAAACTGGAAATCACGCCAATAGGCTTAGTTATAGGTGGTGGTGTTTCGGGCATGACCGCAGCCTTAAATTTAGCAGATCAAGGGTTTAAAACTTATATAGTTGAAAAAGAAGAAAAATTGGGTGGGAATCTAAATAACTTAAATATATTATATCCTATTCAAGAGGATGCTTCAATCTTCTTAAAAGAAATTACAGAAAAAATTGAGAACCATAAGAATATTGAAGCCTTACTAAAGTCGAAAATAGACTCCATTAAAGGTTATGTTGGAAATTATGAGGTTTCAATTAGCAATTCTGGAAAAGACCTCAAAGAATTGAAAATTGGGACGATTATCGTGGCCACTGGAGCTCAGGAATTCAAACCACATGGATTATTTCAATATGGAAATAAAAACAACGATGTAATTACTCAATTAGAACTAGAACAAAAACTTCAAAATACAGACAAGTCGTGGCTTGATAAAGTTAATCGAGTAACATTTATTTTATGTACTAATGCAAGACAAAAAGAAGGAATAACCTACTGTTCAAATGTGTGTTGCGGGGCTTCAATTAAAAACATTAGCATTTTAAAACAATTAAGACCAGAGTTAGAAATCGTCGTACTTTATAGGGATCTTCAAATGGCTAAAAAAGAATTTGAAGAATATTATCGAAATAGAAGAAAAGATGCGATGTTCTTAAGATATGATTTAGAGAATTTACCAGAAGTTAAAAAGAAAAGTCAAGGAAAATACGGAATTAAAGTGTTTGACACAAATTTGCAGGATGAAATTGCATATGACACGAATATGATTGTTTTAGCAACTCCTATGGTGCCTGCAGATAATTTAAAAGAATTAGCAAAGATGCTTAAGGTTCCCTTAGATAGAACAGGATTTTTCTTGGAAGCACATGTCAAATTAAGACCTTTAGATTTTGCCACTGATGGTGTCTTCTTATGTGGATGTGCGCAATGGCCAAAAAACATCCAGGATTCAATTTCTCAAGCGAATGGGGCAGCAGGAAGAGCAAGCAGATTTCTAAGCGCGAAGGAGATTACAACTTCGGGTTTAGTAGCTGAAGTAAACCCGGATAAATGCATAGGATGTGGTAAATGTGAAGAAATTTGTCCATATAATGCAATAGAACTTATAGATACAACTAAAGAATTTGAAGATATTAGTATTGTTGTTACAAAATCTACCATCAATTCAGCACTATGTAAAGGATGCGGAACTTGCGCGGCTACATGTCCAGTTGGAGCAATTATGGTAAAACATTATGATTTTGACCAAATCTCAGCTATGATAGATTCTTATTTATTAGAAAAGGAGGAAGTAGAAAATTAATTATTAAGGTGAAAAATCATGTCTAAATCAAAGTCAAAAGAAAGCAAAGAAGGATTTGAACCCCATCTTTTAGTTTTTTGCTGCAATTGGTGTAGTTATGCAGGAGCAGATTTGGCAGGGGTTTCACGATTTCAATATCCTCCAAATATTAGAGTAATAAGAGTCATGTGCTCTGGAAGAGTAGATCCTTCATTCGTTCTTAAAGCTTTAAAGAATGGTGCCGATGGAGTCCTTGTAAGTGGATGTCATATAGGGGATTGTCATTATATTACTGGAAATGAATATACACAAGAAAGATTCGAAAGATTACATAATATTTTAATTAAGCAATTAGGTATAGACCCAAAGCGGGTACGCTTGGAATGGGTAAGCGCCTCTGAGGGTAAGCGATTTGCTGAAGTAATAACTGAATTTACAAACCAAATTAAAGAATTAGGTCCCTTCAAGCATTAGATTTTTTAAGGCTTCATCAATGGGCAGATGTCTTAACTCATTTGCCTTCTTAAAATGTTTCTTGCAGAACCATTCTGCGTAGGGAGGATGTCCTACTCCTCCAATTTCTTCCATCCTTTTTTCCCATTCTACATCAGACTGGCGTTTTTTAAAATAAATTAAACCTCCGTCATCTTTCTCTTCTAAGGTTTTATCACAGATTTTGCATATAGGAGGTCTCATTACAATTACCTAGAATAATATAGGTTTACATATAAATTGATTATAATTAGCTATATAAGACATTCCAAGAGTGTTTCTTAACCCTGTAAATAAATATTCTTCTAAAAAATAATCATCAATTTTTCGAATTTTATTAAAATAATCCTCAGAATTAAATCCCATAAATGCTACAAACTCATTTGAATTATAGGTATTATAAAAAACACTTAACCATTGAAGATGTTCTCTACACTCTCTTATTCTTTCTTTTCTAATTTCCAAATATTTCTCTTTGGCTTTTTCGCTAATAAGACCATGGATAACAATTACTATTTGAAGTTCTTCTGAAAACTTTCCAATTGTAAGCGACTCATCTTCATTACAGAATATTTCAAAATAAGGCTCAGGACCAAAAGCTATTGCAGCGAAACGATCATCTCGCCTAATTCCCATAATTGATTGAGCTGCATCATGATGAGCTTTTTCAGACTCCCATTCTGTAATCGACCAAATAATGTGAGGTTGTATCTGACATTGAAAGAATTTACGAAAAAGAACACCAATTTCTTCTGTAAATTTTTTCTCTGACTCAGTATATTGTTTTATTGTCTCTTCTAATTTTCCATCTTCAATATAGGCTGTACAAATAGAAAACATTCTGTTATTCCCTAATGTTTTAAAATTTAAATATTAAATATGAGTCAAAAATAGTTTTTAATTTTTCGGGTTATATTAAAGAAATTTAAGCGTGTTTATCTAAATTTTTAATAAAAAAAGTGGAAAAAGTTACTTGAATTAATTATTTTCTGGTTCTTTTTTTCCAATTCCAGAGAGTTTTCTGATAATATATACTCCCGTCCATTCAACTGAACCTTTAAAGTCTTTCTTCTTCCAGAAGTGTAATATAAAATACCAAAAAGCTAGATTGAAAAGACCAAATATCAACACTACATAAGCTTCTGTATTCCATTCAGGAACTATAGAATCGAGAATCACATGAAATACTGTGGCAACAAAGGCTTCAAAAACGAAAATAGTCAGTGATGCTCTCCCAAACATTATAATAGGGCTTACATTTTTTACGATCTTCTCTTGTTTTTCTTCGGGCTTAAAATCTATTAATCTTAGTAAAATAATAATAATCATAAGATAGACTCCTAATTGCATAAATCGAACGAAATTATAATTATAAACCTCGAAGCGTATTAGAAACGTTAATAGAATATAATTTCCAATACTTAACAATGCAAATCCAAACACCAACCAAAAAATTGTTAGATTACGTTTGTTGTCGTCTCTAGCTAAAGAGATTCCTAATATACCTCCAAGTAGTGCATAAGCGATAATTGGAAAAATTGGAAAATATGGAGAAACCAATAATGCCAAAAGAAAGCCTCCTAAATAATTACCGTTAATAAATAAATCCTCCACGATTGGCTCGAGCGTAAATGACAAGAATGGGGTTGCAATTAGTATTATACCTGCAAGAGTTCCAAGAATAATTTTGTTACGGCGTACTTTTTCAAATCCACCTTTACGAGACAATAAAATCATTATAACAGGTACAACAAATCCAGAAAGCCCGATTATCATCAGAGTGCTCGTATAGTATAATAATTCCAATTGCGGGATAACTAATTCTCCATCTAAAAGTGAACCTGTGATTAACCCATTATAAAAATCTCCTTCAAAATAGCTCTTAGTACTGAATAGGAATTTTCTGATATAATCTACTAGTGTTAACCATAAAAAGGAAAAAAGACCAGCATATAAAATCATTTTTTTATTAGCTTTTCCTGAAGTTATTCGATTATGGGTTGAATATGCGGTAACTACTCCACTAATTATCGAAAAAATACCTCCCATCCCCGCAAAGAACATTATTGCTGTAAACCAAGGTATTTTAAGAAATCCCTTTGGATCTGTAAAGAAAAAATCTGAACCTGGCCAATCATACATGAATCTATGAAAGATAATAACCATTATAATGGCAATGCCTCGAAAAAAATCAAGTGAATAAAGTCTTTTTTTCAAATCTTAAACCTCCTAAGAATTTTAAAAACTTATAAATGAAAAAAATAAATGAAATATATTCAACCTATTTACTTAAAAACATTGTTTTTAAAATATTAATTACGATATAATAATTGAAATGGGTATCTTTTTTGTATTTCCTTTTTAGCAATATCATATCTCGTTAAAACTAATCAAATTAAAGACAGAATAATTAAAAAAAAATTTTTATTTTTATTTATTTATCCTTTAAGTTTATGTGTTAGATTTCATTCACATTAACGAAAATTTTATTGGATTAAAAATTTTAATATTGGATAAATAGTGTATAGAAATTTTAACTTTTAGAACGTAATCTTGTATAACCAAGACTAATTTGAGGAGAAAAATAATTAAAGCCGCAGTTTTTGAGGATATTCAAAAAATAGTGTATAGAGAAAATTATCCGAAACCAACTCTTGGTTTTGATGATGTATTAGTTAAAGTTCATTACTGTGGTATTTGCGGATCGGATATAACAAATTTTAAATATAAAATGTTTCAGGTTCCTTTAGTAATGGGTCATGAGATATCAGGTGAAGTTATAGAAATAGGAGAGAATGTTTCTGAAGTAAAAATAGGTGATAAAGTTGGATGTTTTACTGTTTTACTTGATCTTAGTGAGGGTAAACTACAGGGATTAGGAACATTTCAAGATGGGGGATTTGCAGAATATGTTAAAGTGCCAAAAGAATGGGTATTTAGAATTCCAGAAATTATTTCACTTAAAGAAGCCGTTTTGATTGAAACATTCTCACTAGCAATTAGAGCATTTAAACTATCAAGAATTAAAAATAAGGAAAATATAATAATATTTGGAGGAGGTAGTGTGGGTTTAACAACCTTAAAAGCTTTATTAATTCTGAAAGATCCAAACTATGTAGTTGTAGTTGAACCTCAAGAATTTTTAAGAAATAAAGCAATACAACTTGGAGCAACCGATGCAATACCTCCAAGAAGAGCCAAAATAAAAAAGGCGATAAAAAATCTAGGAGAACCTACATTCATTTTTGATTGCGTTGGAAATCAAGAAACGTTATCAGATTCAATTTTTTTGATAAAAAGAGGGGGAACAATTATACTTGAGGGAATCCATAAGGGGAGTATCCCCTTTCCCTTTTTTATGATAAACTCTAAAGAAGTTACTTTAAAAGGATGCTTAGGTCATGATCGTGAAGATATCTTAGCAGCTATTGATACATTTGCTAATTATAATGTAGACGCCAATGAATTTATATCTGAAGTAGTACCCTTAAAAGATGCCCAAAAAGCTTTCGAAAAATATGTGGTACCAAGTGAAAGAGACTTTGTTAAGATTCTTTTAAAAGTTTAAAAAAGGTTTATTATAAGTATGACAGATGAGAACACCCCCTTGAATGATATCAAGGCAATAACCTTACGTAGAATTACTAGGCGTAATTATCGTAGGATTGTTGGGCTAAAAGTAAAACCAGAACAAGAAGTTTTAATTGCATCTGATGCTGTGTCAATGGCAGATGCCTACTTTTACAGGGAAGCATGGATGCGAGCGATATATTTAGATGAAATTCCTATAGGATTTATAATGCTTGGTGATAATTCTCTGAAATATAAGTTTATTAAACATTTTAAGCCTTTTCTCTACATCTGGAGGTTTATGATTGCTGATGAATATCAGAGAAAGGGATATGGCA
>Ga0209979_1000424_pt1 | contig 59084 bp, 51 predicted proteins | sample AnhtaG_FD_183114 | JGI IMG/M metagenome (GOLD analysis project Ga0209979, IMG submission 183114) | Deep subsurface microbial communities from Anholt, Denmark to uncover new lineages of life (NeLLi) - Anholt_01485 metaG (SPAdes) (version 2) | ecosystem: Environmental > Aquatic > Marine > Oceanic... | reverse complement strand
AATAAAGATCATCGTCAGAATACAATGGAATGTTGATAGTTTTTTCATAATAGTCTGTCAATCCAACTCTGCTCATCGATACGTTCTGAGATAAGCCAGTTCCAAACCAGTATTCAACCCAGACACTATCAACACCGTCATCATCAGAGACAGTAACATTCACAATGAAACTATCACCTGTCCCTGCATCATCAGGAGAGTTGTCAACAATACTAGGAGCGTCACTCGCAGTTATATAGAATTCCTGAGTTATAGACACATTGCTGTTACCTGTGGTATCATTCGCCCAAATGAAATACTCATAAGTACCCGCAATATCATAACTCCTGTTATAGTAGTAGCTTCCCTCATCCATCGAAACATTAACTTGAGAGTTATCGGGGTAGGTGATATTGACTTTGACAACATTTACTCCTACATTGTCGGTTACATTGCAGGTGATGTTAACATAGCCACCAACTTCTTGAGGATCAGGAGTAACCACATTATCTTTTATCTCGGGAGGAATAGCATCTAATTTTTCTTCGCCTCCAACAGAATAAAATGTGCTTGGAGAGTTCATCGTGTTATAGCTTGTGTTTATCCAACTGCCATTTCTGGCTATATTAGAAATTCGAATTTCGTCCAATGTACCATCAAACCAATTATCACCCCAATATTTGGTAAGAGCAATATTTACCGGACTATTATTGGTATTAATCTCTGAGTAGCTCAAAGGTGTACTATCCAAAGCACCGTCGACAAAAACATATATATGGCTTCCGTTGTAAACACCTACAAGGTGATGCCAGTCGGAATCTGTAATGGCTGTATTAGCATTTATGTTACCGCCACCCTGTCCATTAAACTTGAAATCGAGCTTGTTGCCTGGGCTATAACCAAACCACCATTCCGAAGTACCAGATTTATCTTTAGCGGCTATTGATCTCCACACACCAAAGGTATCCGCTTTAGCCCATACCTCTACAGAAATTGCATTTGACTGATGCAAGCTATCATCATCCGGAACTTCAACATAATCATCGCTTCCATCAAAATCATCAGCACCATCAACCTTACCAACAGCATTCTGATTCACCCCATTTTGAGGTGTACCATCGTTATCATAACTTGTGCTATCATAATGCGTACCACTTGTCTCATTCAAATGCTGCACCAGTTTATAGCTTGAATCCCACACACCAGATGGGTTCTCCTGATTAGTGCAGTTCTGGTTGCCGTAATACATATACAATGTCGTATTCATAGTTGAAGAAAGACTCGTGACATTCACCCAGGCAACCAGCTCACCAGTACTCCCATTGAATAACTCGATTTCATGATTAAGCTTGTTTCCAGAGTAATCAATAAACACAATATCACTACCATTATTCTGCGCATTACTTGCAAGATCACTATCGGAAGGAAGACTAATAAGCACCGGGAAATTGATGAAATCATCGTCAACCTTGGTATGATCAATTGATATGTTTTTTCGATACAACCAACTATCATTCCACCAGTTTTCAGTTTCTAAAGGCAAAGTATTTGTTGCCTCCTCTGTTCTTAACTTACTATCAAGATTATTTACAACTTCTCGACTACCGTTCTTTATATGCTCTTTTTGTAAAAACGATACACTAAACATAGTGCTAAACTGCGAATTCACAGATGGTATAAATATAACGAGAACAAGAAACAATGCTATTCCAACAACAACTAACTTCTTAATTACATCTTTATTCATATTTTATAACCAAACTATAGATTATAATACAAATATTTAAATGTTATGTAAAAAACACCGCAGCATCTGTCACAAGATATCGGTGTGCTGATTTCATTTCTATATTGCTATATGAAATTAAAAAAGAAAAAAGATAATCGGTAGTTTTTAGAAGAACTTCCTAACAATTATTTTATCACTAGCAGAATTTCCAGCAATATCATATGCTATAACTTTTATCGTATGTCTATGTCTAAAGAGTGTTATTTTAATCCAAGTATAAATATATGGTGAACTATCATCAACTGATTTCAAATCATTGTCGATATAGAACTCCACCCTATCAATACCCGAAAAATCATCCACGGCATCAACAATGACATCAATACTTCGCAGTATGAGGGTTCTACGGAAGAATCGTGGCAGTATTTTTCTATTTCTTATGTATAATGCTTTTTCTGGTTTTGTGATCTCTACACCTGGAGGTTTATCTTCTATTATAAGTATCAGTGGGTCTGACCAATTACTCTCAGCACCAAGAACATCCTTGGCTTTCACTTTGATATTATAACTGCCTTTACTCCAAGCATGTGAGGCAGAGATTACTTCACCTGAATCAAAGGGTCCAAGCCAAGCACTATAGCTTCCATCTCCCCAGTCCCACATGTAATAAACGTCATCTCCTTCAGGGTCTACTGTTACAGCGGAAAAGTTAAATCGTAATAAGTTGCAGAAGCCATTAAATAAAGCTACGTTTTTAAGAGTCGTTTTTTGTTTAACAACATTAATCTTATATTAAAAGTTAAAAAAAATAAAAAAAAGAGGGGAGGTTTGGGGTTTTTACTTCTTGCCTTTTTTAATGTACAAAAGGGATATCAATAGGACTATGAGTGCTAGTATACCTAAGACAACGATTGCTATATTGTCCATTACAATATTTTCCTCAATAAGGACTGTCATCTCTGATGATGATGTTGATTGGTTATCTGAAGCTGTTACTGTTATGTTGTATTCTCCTGACTTGGCCCAGCTGTGAAGCATGGAAAAATAATGCCCACTTGGTAAGAATCCACTTTCGTTGGTAGTACCATCACCCCAGTTGATGATATAGTTTATATCATCGTTATCTGGATCTGTAGATCCAAAGGCATAGGAGTATTTAGTATCTTTACTACCATTTGGACCACTTATCATTGGAATTGATGGAGGGTTGTTTGGTACGCTTAAAAAAACTGCAGTCTTGTTGGTATCTCTGGCTCCAGAGTTATCTAAAACTGTTAATTCCACCACAAAATATCGACCATATGAATATTTATGTGTTACCCTTTCACCAAATCCAGTGGTTCCATCGCCAAATGACCAGCTATAGTTCGTTATTGTTCCATCTGGATCGTAGCTTTTTGAGCCGTCGAATTCGATTTCTTTATCAATTACTCCATCATAAGGACCATTTGCATTTGCAACTGGTAGGAGATTTGTACTATAACTTCTGCCTGAGCTTTTGCTTGTAACTACTACGGGGTTATCATCGTCTTCCTCTTCATCCTCTTCTTCATCTTCGCATTCATCTTCAATCTCAGTGAAGTTTGCAATGACTGTCTTATTGTCATCCATGGTGATATTCTCTGGGTTTTCGCTACTAGAAAGATCTCCATCCCAATGATCAAATGTCCAACCAGGATCTGCAGTTGCAGTAAGGTTAACCAGCGTTCCATAGGTGTACGTTTCTTGATCAGGATCCTTACTAACAGTCCCACTTCCATTGATATTTATAGTAAGCGTGTATTGATCCTCAGTGAAGGTAGCTGTAACCGTCTTATCACCAGTCATGCTGATGGTTGCTGGGTTTGAACTGCCAGAAAGATCACCACTCCAATGGTCAAATGTCCAACCAGGATCTGCAGTTGCAGTTAACTCAACAAGAGTACCGTAGGTGTATGTTGATTGATCAGGATTTTTTGCTACAGAACCGTCTCCAACAATGTTGATGGTAAGAGTATACTGATCTTCCCAACAATATCCATTTCCAGCTAAACTTTTATTATAAAGAGATAAAATTTCTGAAGCAGATAATGCTCTATCAATAACTGCTACCTCATCCAAGTCTCCTGTGAAGTAACAGCAGCACCAATTTTGGGTATAACCCATCTTAAGCGTTCCATTGCCTTCATTCATGTTTGGATAAACCATGGGTGTATTATCTAGGTAACCGTCAACATACACCATTAAATGCGTCCCATTGTAGACTCCAACAAGAAAATGCCATCCTACCTCATCTATAACAGTATTAGCATTTATGTTAACGCCACCTTGTCCATTAAACTTAAAATCAAGTTTATCATTTGGGTTGTACCCGAACCAAAATTCAGATTGACCTGTTTTGTCTTTAGCAAGAACGGTTCGCCATTCTCCAAATTGACTTGCGTTAGCCCAAGCCATTACGGTGAAGTTGGATAGATGCAGAGATTCATCGTCAGGTACCTCAACGTAATCATCGCCATCAAATCTCAGGGCATTGTTAACCTGACCTGCTGATGTCCAGATAGCACCGTAAACCGTTCCATGATTTCCATCATAAGAGTCACTAGCAATTGAACCCGAAGTTTCATCAAATTTCCAGTAGCTGACCATATCAGGTGGACAAGGATCACTGCCATCATCACCGTTCTGTTCTTCGTCCTTAGTGAAGTTTGCAATGACTGTCTTATTGCCGTCCATGGTGATATTCTCTGGGTTTTCGCTACCCGAAAGATCTCCATCCCAATGGTCAAATGTCCAACCAGAGTCAGCAATTGCAGTCAGCTCAACGAGAGTACCATACGTATACGTTGGTTGATCAGGATTCTTCGTAACAGTTCCATTTCCCTCATAATTTATAGTAAGAGTATATTCATCTTCTGGATCTGGACAAATCACTTCGGCTGACCAGTCATCAATGTTATTGCTTAGGTTTCGATCTCCGCCAAGCCACCATTGATCAGGTGGACGGCCTGCACCTTCAGCATCGGTAACATTGGCTGTGTTATTAATAAAGCTGCCAGGTTCCTCAACGACTGTGTAGTTGCTCTCATAGGTCCAGGTTTCATTTGGATCGATGAGGCCGTCGCCATCACTATCTCCGCCAGTATAAATAGTCGTACCGCATATATCATCTTCAACTATGGGTGTGACGCTAGCGGGTCCATCGTTGGTTACCTGGTAGTAATAAGTGATATTGTTGCCTGGGAAGCAATACTCTGGTCCGCTTTTTTCGATGGCAAGATCGAATGTAATCACGTTTAGATGAGTAAAATCAGGATAGTCTTGACCAGTTGTATGGGATATACAACCATAGGCAGATTCGTATCCATCAGGTAGGTCGATTTCACAGAACTGGTAAGTACCCTCGCTCAGCCAGAGGCGTTTTATAGAGGACTCGCTAATTGTGAATGTATCAAGGACTTCTCCGTCCTTCGACATGTTAATTGTGAACTGGGTGTCTGGATCGTTATAATCGATGTTCTCCCCTTCCCAGTAAAGTAGGACATCTTTACGCAAAATGAATGGATACAAAGTATAATCGTCTGAGGCATTCACTGTCTTTTTCTTCCATACACTAGAAGCAGTGGCGGTGTTTACTAACGGATCGGGGAAAGTAAAACTGGGTGTGTAGGTACAGGTAAATGTCCATATCTCATTGGTATCAAGTTTGCCGTTGTCGTTCTCATCACCAGAAACATAGTTAACCGGTCCGCACTTATCATCGGTGATATTAACGTTGCTAAGGGGTACATCTCCTGTGTTACTGACATTATAATTGTATGTGATTTCATCACCAACGTAGCCAAAGATTGGGCCTGTTTTTGTGATCTTTATACCAGGATGGCATGAACTCACAATAGGAACAAAAGCTGCAACTATGAGGATCATTACTATTATGTAAATAACTGCCTTTTTAACTAAACGGTTCTTATTTTTTTCAAATAAATCTTTTTTCGACATAATATCTACACCATTTTATTTTATTATTCCTTATTTTGTATGTTCTCTTATTAAGGACTTGTTGTACAACTGTTACCAGGTGTCTTTGACAGTTCTTACCCAAAAAATTCTTTAAAATTATTACAATTTTATTTTTAAAAAAAAACACACAAGACAACAAGTATGGCTATAACAATCCAATATAATCCTTGTTTTTATCTGGAAATTAAGTGTAATAAGAAAAAGGGATTTTAAACCAGAAATTTAAATAATAATTATTCTATTCGCAAGTGGATTAAAATGAAATATAAACTACTTATTGTGCCTGGATATCTTGTTGGTATAGGTAGTTTATGTATTATTTCATATAGAACATTACTTGCGTTTTTCAGCGAGAGTAGATCAGTAACCATTCATGTCAATAGATATGGGGAACAATATGCAGATATAGCGTCTCTTATCGTTATCTGGATTATATGTTTGACTGGTTTAATATATCTGTATTTAGTAATGAAAGAAGGAAAAATTGCGAAGGTACTTGAGAGTGATATTAGAGGGAAAAAAGTGCTAAGTAAGGATGGTTTGTATCTCGGCATTTTAAGGGATTCTCTGGTAGATGAAAAAACAGGAATGATACGTGGCGTCCTTGTAGAGCCATCTGAAGAAATAGATTCAAGATTGTATCATTTGGATGATGGAGGAAATCTTGTAGTTTCTTTTGATTCTATAAAATTAGGTAAAGAATCGTTGAAAATAGATAGTACAAAGTATGATTCTTGTGAATAAACATCTCATAATAGTTGGAATAGCTGTTCTGCTCATTGCTATTGGGTTAAGTGGCTGTATTAACTATGAAAGTAATACCAACCCTATTGAATTAGGTGACATAACTCCTAAAGAAGCATTTGATTTGATTCAAAATAATAGCGAGAATAAGAATTTTTCAATTATTGATGTTAGAACCCCCGAGGAGTATGCAAATGGATATATAGAAAATTCAACCAATATTATTTATAATTCCAATAGTTTTATAGATGAGGTTAATCAACTTGATAAAAACAAAACATATCTTGTTTATTGTCGACTTGGCAGACGTTCTCGAAAAGCTGTGAATATTATGAAAGAACTCGGTATTAAAGAAGTTTACAATATGGTGGGAGGCATCACTCGATGGGAAGCGGAAGGATTGCCGATTGTTGAAGAAGATAGAAGTGGTACCCCCTGGATTTGAATTTGTGTTCTTCATTATTGCGCTAATCAGCATAGTGTTGTATAAAAGAAAGAAAACATGAAGAAACACGAAGAATTTCGTATTACAGCCCGTCTATCGTTCAGTGCGAATAAAAAAACAAAGAGAGAAGAAATCGGGAGAAATAAAAAAACCGTTGAAGAAAAGATGGTTATTGTACTCCTTTGTAGTACGAAAGATGGAGATATTCATCTAATTTATCAATCAGTAGGGGGTTATATTCTAAATCAATAATTGAAATATTAGGAGAAAAATATAAGATATTGAGCGAACCGTATCCTCTTTAATCCTTATCATCCCCAGAAGTTTTACAACGATTTTTGATGTGGTTTTTATTCCACTGATAGTAAGCCCCTGTTTTTATACCGTTTCTGTCATTCTCTATAAACACAAATTCTTTAGAACCTGCTACCGCTTTGTAAATTTTACCGTTGTTTAAACGATGGTATCCTATGAAAAAGGCACTATCTTAAATGAACAAACTATTCGTATGGATAAAGAAATCCATCGCGATATGTAGAAGGATTGACCATAATCCCATAACCCATATAGGCTTTCTTTTTGTTTTAACAAGATATGTTAAGATTAAAAGACCAACAATAGCTATTGGAATAAGTGCAACATGGGTAAAATTGTGATACGGTATAAGTGTACATTTTGGCAAGATGTGAGTGGTATAATATATTCCTAAAAAGAAATCAGGTATAAAGCTAAATGATAAGCAGACAAATGTAAGAAGTAACCGCTCCTTTGTTTTATTGTCACCATCAAAGTAGCTGCGGTAGTAATATCTACCGACGATAAACATTGCACATCCAGCTACCACATGAGATAAAATTCCAGGCATAGTATTCGATCCATAGTTTCATAATATCTTCTTCCCTTTAAAAAATATGTTCTTACCATCTTGTATTTCTTCTTGAAAATTTGTAGTTTCCGTTGAAATCGAAGGGTAACAACACAAATTGTGAAGCAAGTTTTTTTAGGACACATACATTCCTATGGAAAGTAAAGTTTTTCATATGTAGTTTTCAAGGGATTCTCACTTTTCTCCTTTGCCCTAACTAGTTCCACCTTCAATCCCCTCATGCTATATTTTATAACATTTAGTTCATTGTAAAATTATGACCTCACAATCCTGGTATAAACATATATTTTAAATTATTATGTTACTAAGAAATGTAATTAAAAATATTAAATTTCCAGTGATAAGCTAAGATCTCCTTCATCTTTGATTTAAGATTATCAAAAGAAATCGGGTAACATCTGTACAACATCTTTTAAATAGTATCTTGACAGCATCATTGTTAGCGAGGTTTAAAAAAAATGAGCGAAAATCAGGATCGATTAAGAATGCATTCAAAAAATCATCGAACTGACAAATATACCATTGCTGTGGTTCCTTGTTATAATGAGGAGGCTACAATAGGTAGTGTCGTATTAAAAGCTAAACGTCATGTGGACGAAGTTTTGGTTGTTGATGATGGAAGTATTGATGATACAGCAAAAATAGCTGAAGAGGCGGGAGCGCTTGTTGTTTTACATAGGAAGAACAGGGGGAAGAGCGTAGGTATAAAAACGGGTTTCAAATATGCGTTGGCTAACGGTTTTGATTATGTGGTTACCATTGATGGTGATGGGCAGCATAATCCGTCTGAGATACCAACTGTTTTGGAAAATGTAACGAATAATGGTTATGATATCTCAATAGGTTTTAGATCAGGTTCAAGTACGGAGATGCCTAAATGGCGTAGAGTAGGTAAAAGAATATTGGATTATTCTACTGGTTTTGGTAATGGTGGATTTGTAACTGATAGCCAGTGCGGTTTCCGTGCTTTTAACAAAAAAGCAGTGAAAGGCCTTACCTCAAGATTAAATGGAGAGGCGTTTAGTGTTGAAAGTGAGCAACTGATTAAAGCTCATGAACTGGGTTTAAATGTTGTTAATACACTTGTTTCATGTAGATATAAAAATTTGGATACTTCTACTAAGAATCCTGCGTCACATGGTTTTTCTGTACTGAGATATGTTATCTGGCTGGTTGCTGAGAGACGGCCTTTACTATTTATTGGTATCCCTGGTTTTGTTCTTATACTACTTGGGCTTCTTTTTGGTATTCAAACATTACAGTATTACAATCAGACACATGTTTTCCTGGTTCCCTATGCTATCCTTGTAAGTATCTTTTTGATTATTGGTGCTCTTGGAATGTTTATGGGTTTGATGTTAAATGTTCTGCCTAACATACTTAAACGAGTCAGATTAGAGGGTTTCTAGGTAATGAAAAGTTTTAAACTCAGCAATCGATTGTTCTTGGAAACATTGTAAAATCTTTATTTTTTATTTTTCTATGCAAAAATAACCGAGAACTGTTTAACATCAGACACACTAGCGTTACCGGTGGTATCATTAGCCCAGATGAAATAAGTATAATCACCAGCAACGGTGTAGGTTCTATTGCAATAATAGGTATCGCCTGTTTTATTGCTAGTAATAGAAAAGTTCTGCGTAGCATTATCTGGGTCGCGGATATTCAAATAAACCTCATCTACCCCATCAAAATCGTATATGGTACAAGAAATGTTCACAAATCCACCAAGTGAGGTCGAAGGGGGAGTAGCCAATACATTCGAGATGCTAGGAAGATCATCCACAGGGTACTGCTTAGTCACAGAGAAATGTTTAACATCAGACATATTAGTATTGCCTCTTGTATCGTTCACCCAGATGAAATAGCTATACTCGCCCAAAACCATGTAGGTTCTATCGCAATAATATATTAAACCCGTTCTATTGCCAATAATAGAAAAATTCTGTACAGTGCTATCTGGATACGTGATATTCAAAAAGACCTCATTTACTCCATCGGTATCGTATACCATGCAAGAAATGTTTACAAAATGACCTTTGAGCGCTAAGGTGGGAGATACCCATACATCAAGGATCTTTGGAATATCAGTAACAGAGAATTGACCTGAAGATGTACTAACGTTATTAGTGGTATCATTGGCCCATATGAGGTAGTTGTACTCTCCAGCAACGGTGTAGGTTCTATTGCAATAATATAGATAGCCAGTGTTATTGTTAGTAATAGAAATTATGTGTAAAATGTTATCTGGATCACGTATTCTCAAAGAGACCTCGTCTACTCCATCGGCGTCAAATACCTTGCAAGAGATGTTTACAAAACCACCCTGAAGCGTTGAAGAGGGAGTAGTCGATACGTCATAGATCTTGGGAAGATTGGATACATCTAGCCATAAGTTAGTTGCTCCATATGAGTCGTTGATTTTTTGCTCTACTATATCTTTATAATCTACATCGAGAGTATATTCTTCTGTAGGCGTAGTAAACAATAAAAATAATAGCTTGAAGTTTCCTTTCCTAGTTATGTTGAAGGTAAAGTTGTACTCCCATTGGGGTTCCCAAGGTTTTTCAATATCTGCTTGGGTATGGTCTAGCACAACGTTCATTTCATGCATATACCACATATGATTGTATACTGTTTTGTCTTCAAATGTTGTTACATTATAGACAATCGATTGATCCAATAGCCATATTTCGATGGTGTAGTTGATTGTTTTGTGTTCATGGTTTGCAATTCCTATGATTACATTAGTGTTTTCCTCTATGGCTAGATCTCTTTGGTAACTTTCAGCTGTGCCCTCTGGGCCTAGGATATAGAATTCGGTGAATGGTTTCTCGGTTCTTGGAGAGAGTATTACGTATGTTAATGAAGCTGGAGCGATTATTATGGATGCTACGATGATGATGGTGAGTACTGTATCAAGGTTTTTTTCCGGTTTTGGAAGAGATACATTTAGTGTTGTGATAAGTCTTTCTTTAGAAGGGGTACGATGCCATCGATACAGAGCTATTGCTCCAACACCAAAGATAAACACTAGTATGGATAGAAGAATGGGTACAAGTTGCAAACCCCATGGTGTGAAGTTTAGTCCAAGGCCGATGATAGGAACAATTGCCAGGGAAAGAGCAAAGCTAAGCGCTATTCGTTCAATAGTGTCTATAACCGTGTTGGTTTTTCTTAGTGGGAAAAGGGCAAAACTCAGCAGGTATCCTGGTATGAATAACAAAAAGGGTAAACCTAGAATGATTCGAATGGTCCCTTCCATATTTAATAAGATTAAAGGTAATAGAATAATGCTCCATAGCAGGCAGAGGAGGACGTCTGCAAGGGGTCTTTTTAATACTATTTTCATGTTTCACCAAAGGTTTATGTAGATATAAGGTTAATTATCTCATTTATTACTATTAAGAGGAATACGACGAGGAGTCCACTTATGAGAATGTTAATCTTTTTTTTAAGATGATTCGGGGTAAAATCATCTGTTAGCTCTTTTAATACCACTATTCCTATAAATATCGAAACAAAGAATATCTCAATGTTTATATCACCTGTTGCTGCTACAAAGAATAAAGATAATATCGTTACGGTTAAAAAGAATAAAAATAGTATCCATATGATTTTACTTAATGTTATTTTTTCTGGCATCTGCAATCTGGTTTTTTTTATAGAAAAATTTATTTTTGATTTCTCAAAGTTTCCCTTTTTTTCCTTTGTAAAAACAACACCTTTCTTACCACAGCAAGGACATTCGACTATTATTTTTTGACCCAGTTCACCCTCGCAAGTAATTATTGTATGGCATCCGGAACATTTAAAATATTTTACTTCTTTTTTTCTTTTATTTCCTTCTCCGATTGTTGAATCCTCCATTCAGAAGGATAATTACCCAAAAGAATTTAAATTATTCTCTCAATAATGAAAAATAAGGAATTTACTATTAGTGATTTTTTTAATTGGTGTATTTAAAGAATTGTAGGATTCACGCGGTAACATCTCTAAGTAGGTGCACGACCTTAGGTAGATTCAGAGTGCCAACACCTATGGATTGCCTGAAAGCTACCTACGGTCTTGCACAATCTACCTAGATAGAGTTTTTACCATTCACGCAGGAAATTTGTCGACATATTCATCTGCATATGTAGGTAATTATTCATCTAAAAAGAAAATATAAATAGTGAAAAGTTTTAAACAAATCACAAATTGCGCCAAAGCAGTCATAAATTTATTTCGAAAGGGCAAACGTTTAAATATCCATAAATAATATTACCACGTCAAAATAATAAAACTATTAGTCAGGTTAAAATAAAACTATTGTGATGTAAAAAGCCATCCATACCTGATATTAGGGGAGGCGTAAAATGCGGAAATCAAAAAATCAAAATACTCTTGCTGTGGTTCCTTGTTATAATGAGGAGGCTACAATAGGTAGTGTCGTGTTAAAGGCTAAACGTCATGTGGACGAAGTTTTGGTTGTTGATGATGGAAGTATTGATGATACAGCAAAAATAGCAAAAGAGGCAGGGGCAACTGTTATTTCCCATAAGAGGAACAGAGGGAAAAGTCCAGCTATTAAAACTGGTTTCAGATATGTGTTAGATAAAGGTTTTGATTATGTGGTTACCATTGATGGTGATGGGCAGCATAATCCGTCTGAGATACCAACTGTTTTGGAAAATGTAATGAATAATGGTTATGATATCTCAATAGGTTTTAGATCAGGTAATAGTACAGAAATGCCTACTTGGCGAAGAATGGGGAAAAGAGTATTAGATTATACTACTGGTTTTGGTAATGGTGGATTTGTAACTGATAGCCAGTGTGGTTTCCGTGCTTTTAACAAAAAAGCAGTGAAAGGCATTACCTCAAGATTAAATGGAGAGGCGTTTAGTGTTGAAAGTGAGCAACTGATTAAAGCTCATGAACTGGGTTTAAATGTTGTTAATACACATGTTTCATGTAGATATAAAAATTTGAATACTTCTACTAAGAATCCTGCGTCACATGCTTTTTCTGTGTTGGGATATGTTATCTGGCTGGTTGCTGAGAAACGACCTTTATTGTTTATTGGTATTCCAGGTTTTGTTATGGTCATACTAGGACTCTTATTTGGCATTTATACATTACAATATTATAACCAAACACATGTTTTCTTAGTTCCCTATGCTATCCTTGTGAGTGTTTTTTTAATCATCGGTGCTCTTGCAATGTTTATGGGACTAGTATTGAATACACTCCCTCGTATACTTAAACGATCTGTGGGAGAACAGAGTTAACGTGTTAGAAATTAAAGTACATCAGATAAACGGGTTTTGTCCAGTTTACAAAAAAGGTGATAGAATCACGGTTGATGATCCTGAAATCGTGTTGAATAAGACAGATGCATTGTGCACGCATGCTTTATCCACGCTATTGCATTACACCACGGTTTTGGAACATGATTGGTGTCCAGTGAAACTTGGTCTTACCGCCAAGGAGGATAAAGATTGTGCGTATTTGCAGTGTGTTGATCCTGGGAAACCATATACTGATGGTGGTACAGTTGTTTTCAAATGTAAGAGGTTAAGAAAGGATTAACATGAGGCTTTTAGTTACTTTTCCAGATACAATAAATCTTGATGCTGTATCTGGTTCTCATGCCAAGCAATCTGGAAAGATAATCAAAAGTAAAAAAAGACTGCTGATTAAAGATAAGTTAGATACTGATTCGGCAGACAGTGATGCCGGCATTGTTCCTCCAGAGATAAAATCACAAGTTTTTAATAAGTCTACATTATCTCATAATAAAAATTGGCAGAGGAGGATGGGAAACACCTATGGCAAAATGCCTTCATAGAAGCTGTGGTAGGGACCAGCGAGTATGGTTACCTACAAGCGATTATTCTGGAACAGATGTAGAATTGCATCCTTGGTGTATCCATTGTGGAGTGGTGAAAAATATTTCAGACGACAGAGGACACAAGCTAGGTTACTGGATGAACATTCTTTCCAAAATAGCCAACCGGTTTTCTGTTAAGCAAGTTCAGAAACATCTTATAGCCAGGGAACTTACATCTCATGAATGGTTAAATGATACGTATGGTATAACTGGCTTTCCACAAAAAGAACTCTTTAAAAACATTGTAAAAAAATATTGCAATATTAGTGAACATAGTATTGATTCTTTTATCTATTAAGCTGAATTGACAATCCTTTGTTGATTGGATGATAGGATGTTAGTAGATGCCTTAGTTTACTGAAGAATAATTTTTTTGATATATGAAAGGATAGAATGATATGAAAATCGCAGTTGTTGTTGGAACTCGACCGGAAATAATCAAAATGTCTCCCATCATTCGGGAATGTGAGGAGCGTTGTGTTGATTTTTTTATCCTACATACTGGTCAACATTATTCATATAACATGGATAGGGTGTTTTTTGAACAATTAGAGTTGCCAGAATCTAAGTATAATCTTGATGTTGGTTCTGGTACACATGGTGAACAAACTGGTAAAATACTGATGGGTATTGAAAAAGTTCTTACAGAAGAAAAACCGGATGTTGTTTTGGTTGAGGGTGACACTAATACAGTTGTTGCTGGTGCGTTAGCAGCTAGTAAACTTCACATAAGGGTGGGTCATGTAGAGGCTGGTCTTCGTTCATATGATCGTAGTATGCCTGAGGAAATTAATCGTGTGGTTGCAGATCACATTTCTGATTTTTTGTTTGCTCCAACTGAAAAATCAAAACAAATATTACTTGGCGAAGGTGTAGAGTCGGAGAAGATTTTTGTTACTGGTAACACTATTGTTGATTCTGTTTATCAGAATCTTGATCTTGCGGATAAGAAGATGAATTTTCTTGATGAATTAGGTTTGCAAAGTAAGCGTTATTTTTTGGTTACTATTCATCGTCAGGAGAATGTTGATGATAAAGAGCGTTTTCAAGGTATTCTCCAAGGTCTAAGTCGTTTGCATGAAATTTATGGTTTGCCTATAGTTTACCCTATCCATCCAAGAGCTCGTAAGATGATGGAGAGGTTTGGGTTTAATGCCGATGGTGTTAAGTTAGTAGAGCCTGCTGATTTCTTAGGTTTTTTACAGTTGGAGCGTAATGCTCGTTTGGTGTTGACTGACTCTGGAGGTGTTCAGGAGGAAACCTGTATTCTTGGTCGTCCTTGTGTGACTCTTCGTGATAACACTGAGCGTCCTGAAACCTTGGAAGTTGGTTCTAATGTTTTGGCTGGTGTTAATCCTAAAAAAATTATTGAATGTGTGTCTATGATGTTTGATAATAATAAAAAGTGGGATAATCCATTTGGTGATGGAACTGCTGGTAAGAAAATTGTGAATATTTTGGAGAAGGAGTTTTTATGAAAATTTCGGTACTAGGTCTTGGTTATATCGGATTGCCTACATCTTTATTGTTAGCAAATGCAGGATATGATATAATTGGGATTGATATAGATACTAGAATTGTTAATACTCTCTCTAATGGCAATCTTCCTTTTGAGGAACCGGGTCTTGATGATCTCTTTAGGAGAGCTAGAAACAAGTTTAAAGTTTCTACGGATGTAGAGTCGTCTGATGTTTATATTATAGCTGTGCCAACACCTCTTGATGAAGAGATAAAAATAGCAAATATTTCCTACGTGAAAGATGCTTCCAAATCTATTGCTAAGGTCATTAATCCTGGTCAATTGGTGATTTTAGAATCTACTGTTCCACCAGGTACTTCTGAAAATATTGTGCTTCCGATATTAAAGAATAGTTGCCCGAGTGGTTTTTATTATGCTCATTGTCCTGAAAGGGCCATACCTGGGAAAACGATTAATGAGATGGTTTCAAATGATAGAATAATTGGAGCAATTAATGAAGAAAGCTACAATAAAGCAAAAGAAATTTATGCGTCATTTGTAAAGGGTAACATTTATGAATCGAATGTAAAAACTTCAGAGTTTGTTAAATTGATGGAAAATACATTCAGGGATATCAATATAGCCCTTGCCAATGAATTCTCTTTGATAGCTGAAGAAATTGGAATAAACATCTGGGAGGCTATTGGGCTTGCAAATCGTCATCCCCGAGTTGATATTTTAAAACCTGGTCCTGGTGTGGGCGGTCACTGTTTGGCTATAGATCCGTTTTTTTTAGCTGGAAAAAGTAAAAGTAGTAGGATTGTAAAATTGGCACGGGAGATAAATGATTTTATGGCTTTCCATGTGGTAGAATTGGCTAAAAAAATGATTGGCGATATTTTTAATCCAACAATTACTCTATTGGGTCTTGCCTACAAGGGGGATGTAGACGATGTCAGGGAGAGTCCAGCTTTGAAAATTAAAAAAATTGCAGAAGGTGAAGGCTTTAACGTTAAAGTTTTCGATCCGTTAGTTAAAGATCATTCTAGTAGTTGTAAAAATATTAAAGAGGCGTCGGTTGGTTCTGACTGCTTAATTCTGGTTACAGATCATAGTGAGTTTAAAGATATAGATCCTAAATCTCTCCCTGTTAGGAACAAAAATTTGGTGGATACCAGAAATTTTTTAGACCACGAATTATGGAAAGCTTCAGGATACAATTTGAAAATATTAGGTACGGAATAATAAATTAAAAAAAACATATTTCCTAAATTGTTATCTGTATTTCAATTATTGTTATTATACAAAGGAAAAAATTAAATCCAATTTAATTATAAATTTTGGAGGGACAAATTATGAGTTATATATTAGGTATACATGACGGGCATACAAGTACAGCAGCCATACTTAATGGTTCCGAAATAATTGGAGCTATATCAGAAGAGAGAATAACTCGAAGAAAAGTCCAAGGAGGTTTTCCGAAGCGTGCTATTAAAAATTTATTGACTTATAATGACATAGATCCAACCCAGATAGACCAGGTTGCTGTCGGAAGCATAGTTACCCCTATAACCCAAGAAGATATGTTGTATGCAAATAATGGTTATTACCGAATTGATCGGACAATATTTCAAAAATTTGGAAAATTTTTACCTACAAAAGTTAAAAATTCTCCAATAACATTGGATTTATATAGACGAATATTTGGAAAAGAAAAAAAAAGGATTAAAAACATTAAAGAAGAATTAAAAAAATTGGGTATCATCCAAGATTTTGAAATAATTGAGCATCATTATGCTCATGCATGTACAGCTTTATATAAAAATCAACATAAATGTGAAAAATGTCTCGTTATCACAAATGATGGATCTGGAGATGGTTTATGTGCTACCATCAATATTTATGATAATGGAATCTTAGAGAGAATAAAGGAAATAACAAGTTTTAATTCTATAGGTGAATTTTATAGTCGAATAACACAATTTCTTGGAATGAAGCCTCTGGAACATGAATTTAAAGTAATGGGACTTGCTGCATATCCGTTAGAGACAGAATATTTCAAAAATATTAAAGAAAAGTTTTATAGATATTTTCGGACTGACGGTCTAAATATTATAAATAATACTGGGTGCTGGGGAGAAAATTATATAAAATTCTTTAAAAAAGATGTATTCACCATTAGATTTGATTATTTGGCTAAGGCTACGCAAGAATTACTAGAAAAAATAATACTCGAATGGATATCTAATGCAATCAAGGAAACAAATATACATAATATTTGTCTGGCTGGTGGTCTTTTTATGAACGTAAAATTAAACATGAAAATAAGAAATCTTGCAGAGGTTGATAAACTATTTGTTTTTCCAAGTGGTGGTGATGAATCGATTGCCATTGGAGCAGCTTTGGCGTTGAATTCAACTACAAATAATTATAACCATTTTTCTCCACTTGGGAATTTATATCTAGGTCCACATTACAGCAATGAAGAAATTGAAAATGAACTCTATAGTAATAAATATGGAAATAAAATCCAATTCAAATATATAGAGACAATAGAAGATAGAATTGTGGAAGAGCTTTTAAATAAAAAGATAGTTGCAAGATCGTCAGGACAGATGGAATGGGGGGCACGTGCGCTTGGTAATAGATCTATAATTGCTTTAGCAAATGATTCAAGTATAATTCATAAAACAAACAAAGCCATAAAAAAAAGGGATTTTTGGATGCCTTTTGCTCCCTCAATATTATATGATGTTAAGGACAATTATGTTATTGACAATAACAAGATGTTATCACATTATATGAACATGGCATATAACACTTCTGAAAACGCCAAGAGAGATATTATTGCTGCAATCCATCCATTTGATTTTTCTGCGAGACCTCAAATTGTCACGGATGAATTTAATAAAAAATTTTACAATATTATTAAAAAAATTAATAAAGAGATCGGTATTGGGGGTATCCTCAATACTTCTTTTAATTTGCATGGTGAACCTATTGTGAATACACCAGAGGATGCTCTTCATACGTTATTAAACTCTGAACTTGATTACTTAATATTGGAAAACTATATTGTATCTAGAAAAGAATAATTTGGTATTCAGAAATTATCAAAAATTGTGATTTCAACATGTATTTTTTAATAATATTTGTTATAGAGCGATATAATGAAGATTTGGTTTGATGTAGTAACTCCAGCACATGTGTTATTTTTTAGTTCAATTATTAGAGAATTCGACCATAACGCTGTTTTAGTCACATTGCGAGATAGGGCTGAAACTTTAGAGTTGGCTCGTTCTCTTGGGTTAGACGGGATGCCAATTGGTCGTGATTACAATGAGAATTTTCAGAAGGTATTAGGGATGATCTATCGAACGTTATCTCTAAATAAAATACCTTATTTTGATTGGTCAATCTCTTTTGGAAATGGAATGGGCATTGTTGTATCTAAAATTAGAAGAAAAAGATCGTTGTTATTTTGCGACAATGATTATAAATTGTTACAACAGCATAGCATTATGCAAGTATTGGAACAATTTTTAAAGTCAAAAGCAAATAAGATAATAGTACCAAAGGTTTGTTGTGAAACGTTTGAGAGAATTATGGGTAAAGAAAAGATTGTATCATACGATGGATATAAAGAGGATGTTTATATAGCTGACTATACGATCGATCATGAATTCATTAATAAAGTACCATATTCCGATTTCGTCGTGTTAAGACCTGAGGCCTTATCTGCTATATATGTAAGGGAAAAACATAGTCTCGTTCCTAATCTCTTGAAACTTTTCTACCGTGAAAATATTAATGTAGTCTATTTACCAAGAGAATCTCAAGATCGTATTTATGCGAAGGGTTATGATAATGTTTTTATTCCAAGAAATGCTTTAAATGGACTTGATCTTTGTTATTATTCTAATGGTGTGTTAACTGGCTCTGGGACGATGGCTAGAGAAGCAGCGCTCCTTGGTAGAACCGCTGTATCATTTTTTCCAGATCAAAGATTACTTTCAGTAGATCAAAGCTTGGTTGATGATGGGAAAATATTTCATTCACGAGCTCCCCAAGATATATTAGATTATTTATTATCTAGAAGTAGCAACAAAAAGGATTTGACATTTGTTCGTAGTAAAAAAGTTAAAGAGCAGGTTATGGGTATAACTAAAAATCTTGTTGAAAATGCAAAACAAAATCAGACAATCTTTAGTTAAATTAGAAGAATATGTTCAGGACAAGGATTATTCTGGATTTGATCCTTATGATGCATTAAATTCAAAAAAATTAAGATCAATAATAAAATATTTAGGGCATTATTAACTCAATTTTTTGTGTATTCTCCTATTAATATTAGAGGCTTTTAAATATTAAATCTGATAAAAATCCTGAAACAAGAGAACTTTTTAAGTTTATATCTAGACTTTATAAACTTGCTTTAATTAAAATTGGTTTTTGCAGTCAATTCATCAAAAAACTTAAAATCCGGTAATATAAATTTAAATTTATAAGTAATGCGATCAAAAGGAAAATTTGCCCTTGCAGAATTATAACAATGAGGATTTAGTTATGTGTGGCATCTCAGGCTTTAATTGGAAGGATAGCAATCTTATAAATAAAATGAATAATCTATTAGAACATCGTGGACCTGATGATCAAGGAACCTATCTAGATGGAAATATCTCGCTAGGCCATACTCGATTGTCCATAATTGATTTGACAAAGAAAGGCCATCAACCAATGTTCAATGATGATAGAACATTACTAATCGTTTATAATGGTGAAATATATAATTATAAAGAACTAAGAATTGAATTGAAAAAAAAAGGCTATTCCTTTTTTTCCGAAAGTGATACAGAAGTATTGTTAAAATTATATCAGGAATGGAACGAAAAGTGTTTATCTAAACTTAATGGGATGTTTGCTTTTTGTATATATGATATCAGAAAGCAAAAATTGTTCATGGCAAGAGATAGATTTGGTATTAAACCATTATATTATTATTTGAAAAATGGAAAATTTATTTTCGCATCGGAAATAAAGGCAATTCTTGGTCATGGAATGGAAAGAAGACCTAATGACAAATTAATATACGATTATTTAATGTTTAATATTGTAGATCATACCACGGAGACATTCTTTGACGAGATAATGAAATTACCAAAGGGACATTATGGAATCTATAATCTTAATAAAAAAGAATTAAATGTGATAAGCTACTATGATTTAAAGAAAAATTGTCATCAAGATAATATATTAGATTATGATGAGGCAATACAAAAGTTTCGAAAATTATTCAAAGACAGTGTAAAATTAAGATTAAGAAGTGATGTCCCGGTAGGTTCTTGTCTAAGTGGGGGGCTAGACTCTTCTTCTATTGTTTCATTAATGAATGAATTTGTGAATAATAAAAACATTTCAACATTTTCAGCCGTATATCCTGGTTTTGATAAGGATGAAAGTTATTATATAGATAAACAGATAGATAAAATAAAAGTAAAAAATAAAAAAACAAATCCTACAGCAAATGATTTGGTAGCAGACATTGAGGATTTCATTTTTTATCAGGAGGAACCTACAAGATCAACGAGCCAATATTCTCAATACTGTGTAATGAAGTTAGCAAGTAAAAATAATTTTAAGGTTTTATTGGATGGACAAGGTTCTGATGAAATGTTAGCAGGTTATCATTATTTTTATGGTAATTATTTCTTTGAGTTGCTAAAAAAAATTCAATTCTTTACATTAATAAATGAATTAAAATATTATAAAAAAAATATAAAATCATATATTGGCATAACTAGTCTTGGATTTTTACTATTGCCTAAAAACCTCAAAGAGAACTATTTCTCTATACGATCACCATTTATAAATCATGAATTTCAAAAAATCTGGAGAAAGAAGTCAAATTATATTACTACTATAATTGACGGAAAAGGATTGAAGCATGCTTTGTATACGCATATGTTATATAAACTAGAAGAGCTATTGAAGTGGGAAGATAGAAACTCAATGGCATTTTCGATTGAGACACGTGTTCCATTTCTTGATCATAATTTGGTGGAATTTACATTATCATTGCCATCTCGATTTATAATAAGAAGGGGAAAGAGTAAAGCAATTTTACGTGATGCGATGGAGGAACAATTAGACAAGGAAATTTTGAATAGAACTGATAAAATTGGATTTGAAACACCAGAAGATAAATGGTTAAGAGAAGAACCAGTTAAAGGATTTGTTAATGAGATAATAAATAGTAAGTCATTTGAGAATAGAAAATATTTTGATGTAGAAAGAATAAAACATGATTTCGAATTACATCTTCTCAAGAAAAAAAACATTGGAATGAAAATATGGCAATGTATATTCCTTGAGTTATGGTTAAGAGAATTTATTGATAAGGTTGAAGTTAATAATTAAACCTTGCACACTTTTTAAGAGTTAATTATTGTTCTCATCTTATAACGATTAGATTTTGAATGTGTGTCTATTTTAAACAAAGAAGGAGAAGTTTATATATTTTTATAAAAGTTACGGTTAATTCACGAGTGGATTTTAAAGGAAATTTATGCTTGGGAAAAACTTAGCAATATTATTGATAAAATAGTGTTAGATTATGAATAAAACTGAAATATTTTACAAATCTCTTGAAAAACTTGAACGCTATGTCGAGTATTGTAAATACATTGGTTACGATCCTTATGATGCATTAAATTCGGAAGTTTTAGAGAAAATTAATAGTGGATTTATTAGGCTATTATTTACTCAATTTTTTGTATATTCTCCCCTAAATTTCAGATATTTTTTTAGGACTACTTGTAGTATTAATCCCAAAGCAGTTGGACTCATTTTAAGTTCCTATTGCAAGATGCGGGATATTAATTTATTAAAAGAAAAAAAATTTTTAACATTATCCAAGAGATTAGTAAATATTCTTTTAGACAACTGTTCGAAAGGTTATTCGGGATATTGTTGGGGATTCAATTTTAATTGGCAGGATTTGTATCACTATACAAAGAAAGGTGTTCCAACAATTGTTGTCACGTCATTTGTTGGCAATAGTTTTTTAGATCTATATAAGATAACAAAAAATAAAAAATATTTAGAGATCGCGGAAAGTAGTTGTCACTTTATTTTAAATGATTTAAATATTATTAGAATAGGAAAGGGATTCTGTTTTAGTTATACACCCATAGATAAGTTTGTTGTTCATGATGCAAATTTACTTGGTGCATCTTTTCTCTCGAGAGTTTATTCAATAACAAAAGATGATGTGCTAATTAAAAAAGCAAAACAAGCTTTTGATTTTTCAATGTCTTATCAAAAAAATGATGGTAGTTGGATATACGGAGTTAACCCAATAACTGGTAAAAAACGAAATCAAATTGATTATCATCAAGGTTTTATTATAGATTCACTGTGTGATTTCATGAGCTATTCTAATGAAAAAAAGGATGATTATATCCAAGCTTTGATTAAGGGAGCGGAATTTTATATAGCAAAACAATTTGACACAAGTGGGAGATCGAAATGGCGTTTACCTTGGCGTTTTCCAATTGATATACATCATCAGGCTCAAGGAATAATAACATTTAGTAAAATAAATGATGCCCTAAATGATAAGAGATATCTAGAATTTGCTAATAGAATTGCTCTATGGACAATAGAAAATATGCAAGACGAAACAGGTTATTTTTATTATCAAAAATGGCCCTTTTTTACAAACAAAATTCCTTACATGAGGTGGGGGCAAGCGTGGATGATGCTTGCATTATCAACGTTGTTAGAAACTATAAAAAAAGAATATAAATAGGTTATAAAGTTTTTGGATGCATCTGAGATATGATAAAAGTGTTGGTACTTGGACCTTCCTTTTTTTTTAAAGGAGGAGTTACTAATTATTTAGAACTTCTAATTAAGAATTTAGAAAAGGATGATTTTCATGTAAAGTATTTTCCTCATGGAGTAACTCCCTCAAAATTAAAAAATATATTTATTCCATTTGTTGTATTATTACAGCTTATTAAATTAATAAGAACCCTTAACAAGTTTCAACCAGATGTTGTTCATATAAATCCATCGTTAGCTCTAGGAGCAATTATAAGGGATTTTATTTTTTTAACAGTGGTTAGAGTAAATAGATGTCCTGTTCTATTATTTATTCATGGATGGCAAGAAACCATAAGCAGTAGATTTGAAAAAAAAGGATTTTGGAAAAAATTTTTTAAAAACCTTTTCAACAAAGCAGATAAAATTGTAGTTTTGGCAGATCAATTTAAAGAAAAGCTAGTGAATCTTGGTATTAATCGAGAAAAAATATTTGTTACTTCAACAATGGTAGAATCTAATAGATATTTTCCCCATGATAAAAAATTCTTGAGACCATACAAGATACTTACTTGTACAGATATGATAAAGGAGAAGGGAGTTTTTGAACTTTTAGAAGCTGCTCCTAAAATTCTTAAAAAAACTCCAGATTTAAAATTTATATTCGTAGGAAATGGAAAAGATTTGGTAGAATTAAAACAAAAAACAAAAAAAATGAGCCTTGAAAAAAATTTTGTGTTTACAGGTTATGTAAGTGGAGAAGAAAAAATTAATATTTTTAAAAATGCACATATCTTTGTCTTCCCATCCTATACCGAAGGTTTTCCTACAGTAATTCTAGAAGCAATGGCGGCTGGAGCTGCACTCATCTTTACACCTGTGGGTGGACTTGTGGACACCATGGTGGATGGTAAGAATGGATATGTAGTTAAATCAATGCCCCCAAATCCAGAAGAAATAGCCAAAAAAATAATACAACTAGTTGAAAATCCTAGGGTAATGATAAAAATGAGCGAGAATAACCTGTTGGAAGCAAAAGAAAAATATGATGCAAGAAGTTTGAGTGAAGAAATTAGAAAAATATACGAACAAATTTTTTGCCAATACTGAAATTGAGATTTATATGAATATAATAACTTTGAGGAAAATAATAAATTTGCTCAAGAATCTGTTTTGTTCCTTTCTATATTGCAGCGGCTTTTTATTGGTATATAATAAATTTCCAAATCGCTCTAAAAGAAATTACATCATAATAGTAGGATACCATAACATACGAATTAAAAAATTGTTTTCTAAACATATTGAATACTTTAAACAAAAATACGATATAATCAGTATTGATGAAGCAATTGAATTGCTTTCAGGTGATAAAAATTTTAATCCAAAGTTAGTCATAACATTCGATGACGGATATAAAAACACATACTCCGTTGCAAAAAACATTACACGAAATAAAATTCCCATATGCATTTATCTGTCCACGTATTACATAGAATCTGGAGATGTATTCTGGTGGGATACACTTCTTATGATGGCTAAGAAAGATAAGAAATTAGCCCAGCATCTTCTTCAGATAGAACAGACATTGGTAGAGATGCCGCAAGAAGAGCGTGATAGTAAAATAGAAGAATTATTGCAGTACTATGCCACAGATAGAAAAGTTTATGACTTTGAATCAGAAGTGTTACCTCTTTCCTGGAAAGATATAGAAAAGATGAAGGAATATAATGTTGATTTTGAAGCACATGGTCATCACCATTATGTTCTCACAAATGCTAGATTAAGTACTATAAAAGATGATATAGAAATTAATAAGGAATTAATTGAAAAAAAATTATCTTTAAGTTGTAAACATTTTGCTTATCCGGGGGGATACTATAATGAGGAAATAATACAGGTTCTAAAAGAATATGGTTTTGTCAGTGCTGTTACTATAAAATATGGCATAAACACGAAAAACACCGATTTATTTGAATTATACCGAATCGGAATCTCTGATGAGGATTGGATTCCGACGGTAGCAGTTAAGCTTTCAGGATTGTGGGATATGGTCAAGTTGATTGACAAATTGATTTAAAGATTGATGTTGGTAAAACTATGAAGATAGTTTGGATTAGCAAAATAACGATGGATACGATTCACAAAACATCACGTTTAAAAATGTCTGAGGCTTTAATAAAACGGGGACATAATGTAACTCTATGTATGGCAAAAAAATTTGGTGAAAAAAATTTCGCCTCAGATTATGTTATCCGTTTCCCAACTATACATTTTCCAATTTTGTCAGGAATTTTCTACGGACTAATTGTTTTTTTTTATTTTCCTATTTTCCTAAGTAGAAAAAAGATTGATGTTATCATTATTGACTTCACACAAATTTGGCTTCCATTTATAATTCCTCTCAAAATTTTAAACATTCCTTTAATATTGGATATTAGGACACTACCAATCGGCAAAGATGAATCATTTTTATTTAAAGTGTCTATTTATTTGAGTCGATATATAGGAGATGGAATAACAACTATTACTCCAGAGTTAAATACAATACTCAGAGATGTTTATAATCTCAAGAACAAAAAAGTTGGTATTTGGTCATCCGGGGTATCGATTGAAGATTTCAAAAAACCAGATAAAAAAATCTCCATCCAAATTAATTCAACAGATCACAAATTTACATTAATATATCATGGAGGGATTCACCCAAAAAGAGGTATAGGAAACCTAATAAAAGCTATTAGTGGTCTAGATTCAGATCTAAAAAACAAAATACGATTGTTATTAATTGGAAACTGTACAAATAAAATAAACGATGATTTATCAAAACTAAGTGAGAAAGAAGGAGTAAAAAAACAAGTCACCATTTTACCACCAGTAGAATACAGCAAAATACCCCAGTATATAGAAACTGCAGATGTGGGTGTTATTCCGCTTCCACCAGAAAATATATGGTGGCGGGTAAGTGCTCCCTTAAAAACTTTGGAATATCTAGCTGCTGAGAAGCCTATAATAGTAACTAATATTCCATTTCATCGCAAAATTTTTAACAAAGGGAATTGCGGAATACTTCTTGAAAGTAGTGCTCCAAAAGTTATTGCTGAAGGGATATCTTATATGTATAAAAACCGAAAAGAGTTAAAAAAAATGGGAAGAGAAGGAAGGAAAATTGTTGAGAAATTCTATACATGGAATTATGTAGCCCAGGAATTTGAAAACTTTCTAAAAACTTTTTTAAGCAAGTCTTAAAATGATATAAATTCCCTGAATACATTGATAAAGAAATGTTTATACCAAAATGAGAACATTTATAGTAAGATAATAAAAATAGAATAAATTGGCGAGGTAGTGCTAAAAATGGAAAAAATTAAAAAAATTGCATTGATATCGCTTATATGGTTATTAACTATATTTTTTATCTCAGTAGTACAAACTCACCCCATTCCTATATCAATAACCAGTGCTCCTATTTTTCAAATACCAATGATTTTTTGGCTAGTAATGCTGATTTCTCCTTTTCTATTGTACATAATTTCAAAGGATAGTAAAAATCCATTAGTTCCTCTAGTATGTGTTATTTTGTATTATTTCATTTTTTATTGCTATGGTCTTTACTTTATATCCCATCCGACAATCAGTGATATTTCAAGTAGTGCAAAATTCGAGGAGATTTTACCATCTATTACCCATATTAATCTTCAAGGATTTGATATTGTACGATACGCCGAAGTTGCCCAATACTTCCAATGGCCCGTTTTTTTTATTTTTTCAAAAATATTTACTTCTATCTTGGGCATAGGGCCGATCCAGACTATTAATCTGGGTTTCTTCTCGCTGTTGTTAATTTTGCCTGTTCTTCTTTCTCTTTTCTATAAGAGATCTAATAATGTTGAAAATGCTACTGTATATTTTATTCTTCCAGCATTATATCTTACATTGGGTTGGTATCTTATTAATAGTCAGTTTGTACCACAGTTTCTAGCACTTTTCTATATTTTCATCCTTTTTGGATGTTATTTGAAATATAAGAAGGAAAAAAATCCATCGTTTCTGTTTTTAATGATTATTTTTTATGTTCTTACGGTATTTACTCATTCATTTATGTTCATATTTTTTCTAGTCGCGATAATTTTTGAAATATATTGGTCGGAATATGTTGAAATGAAGAAAGTTAAATTTATTTCTTATGGATTAATAATAATATTTTTCGCAATATTGTTTCCATATCTTGGTACTTTTTATTCAATGGCCACCACTTCAGTAGGGGGCGGGTCATGGTATATATTTCAGTCTTTTTTTTCGCAAACAACTCCAGGGTCTGGCTATCAACTACAACCTCTATATCATTTAGTTCCAATAATATATGATCAATTAATGAGTTCAATTACAAAAGTTGTAATTGCTTCAGTTTTCTCTACGGTGGCAATTGGATTACTTTATTACATATTCAAAAAAAGAAGCTTACCCGATCTAAGTATTCTAATTGGCTGTGCCTCTTGGTTTGTATTAGGATTATCAAATTTGGTACTCGGAGAAAGAGCCTTGCAGGTTGCAGCATTGCCTTTAGCTAGATATTTTAAGTATCCTCACAAACTATTTTCATACCTTTCAAAAGTTGTAGTTGTTGTTATTTTAATAGCGCCTTCATTGTTCGTAGCGAATGACATGATAAATTCATCAATTGAAGGAGGGGGACTAATACAAGATCTTGAAGAAAACATTGCAGGTCGCTTCATGGATAAACACCTTATCAATGAATCTATTGTTTCTGCCGCACATAATCCATATCCAACAGGTTATCCATCTGGATTTAGAATATTTGGGCCAGGCTATATTATAGAACAAGAATATGAATGGGAAATACTTGATTTTGTTTTAGATTCGCCTAAATTACAAAAGCGACTCATGTATCTTGATATATTACTACCTAAAAATCCTTACGATTCAGTTGTATACGACAATAAAGATATTGAAATAGCTTTTTTTAGTAAATAGGGAAGAAATGTTGTTAAACCAGTTAAACTCGCAGAATATAGAAAACATAGTAATATTTGTATGTGATTCATTAGATAGACGGATGAACCAGAGAATAAGTGTAATATGAGTAAAATATTAAACCTGTATTGTAATTATCAGTTTAATATAACACCTAGGACTTATTAAATGAAAAATTGGTAGTATTCCAATTTTAAAGGGGTTTGATAATTGGAATACGGTAGGTATGCATCACATTTCCTCTTATATGATTAGTGATAATAAATGGATTGCTGCTGTAGATGATAAAGGGCAACCAAAATAATAATATTTATTTCCCTTTTTGATAAATATAAAAAAAGGAAAATATAGAATTTAAACGGTGTCTACATGCCTAAAGAAGAAAAGGGCAATTCCTATTTGAATTGGAAGAAAGGTCCAGATGGTTACCATCATGAAAGATCGGATGCAGAATGTAATATCGACGAAAGACGGATGATCAAGGCAAAGTATTCTTGGGTAACACATTTGTTGAAAAATACCGAATTTAAGAAGGTTATAGATATTGGTTGTGGATTGGGATTTGGTACAAATTTGCTGCATAAGGCAGGTTATGAAGTTATTGGATTGGATTATTCAAAACAGGCAATCGATATCGCGAGTAAAAGATATCCAGAAATTGAATTTCTTACTTGCTTGATTACAGAGTATTATCCAGATTATCGATTCGACGTAGGTGTGGCGATGGATGTGCTTGAGCACTTTGAGAACTATGTCGAAGCATTGAAAAGAATGATTACCATTACAAAGGATGAAGGATTATTGTTTTTTTCTACGCCCAATCGAAGGAGCGAAACAACAAATCCTCATCATGTCAAAGAATTCAACTATAGAGAAATCAAAACTCTCTTTCCAGGCTCAACTATCACTGGATTTAGGCATAAATATGTTTCCGGAAGGTTGTTGAAATTAGTAACTAAGGACGAAGAAAAAGCGATTTCTCTTGGATTTAAGCTCGATCAGTTACCGCCTTTTTCTTGGTATCCTTATGGATATGATATGTTCTTAATACATACAAAACCAAAAGACATCAATATATAATGTCTCAATTTTATTTGGGCCGCTACCTCATCCTTGTATCCAATGGCCATTGGAATTATTGTTGAAAAGATGAACAGGAGGATTATTCCAATGACTAATGCTTTTCTAATCAGTTTTATTTCCTCCCTTTTTTAACTTAGTTTCAGAGTTTCACTCTCTACATTTAAAATTGGTCAGGCTCCAGATTTCTACTGTCCTGATCCCGTTTATTTATTATCTTGACCTTATAATCCGCCCCCATAACATGTTTCTTGATTGAGCCACATGGAGATGGATTGGATTGAATTATTAAGAAGATTGTAAAAGAAAACATATCAAAAGATTATTTAATATTCTAATATTTATGTGAAAATTGTTGTTTGTGGGAGGATACAACGAGATTGTTGCAAAATTAACTACTCTGTTGGAGGAAAAATGAAAAAAATATGCTTGATTCTGGAAAATTATTTCAATTATTTCAAAGGTGGAGCAGAATTACAAGCGTATTTTATTGCTAGGGGATTAATCAAAGAAAATGAAGTGCATTATATTTTTGTAAAACATCATGGATTTAACGAAAAAAAATTTCGAAGAATAGATGATGGAATTATTTTACATCCGATTAAACTATATGATTATAATTTTTTTAGCACATCTTTCTTCCAGAATTACTGGGAGTTGCAAAAATTACTTGATGATATAAATCCTGATTTAATTTATGAAAGGGGAGAATATTTTGGAATTGCTACAAATTGGTGCAAAAAAAATAATAAAAAATTATTTCTGGGCATAAGTCAAAATATCACTTGCTATAAGAGGAGTATTTTAGGTTCGAAATATAGATTATTTTCTTTTCCATCTAACATTATAAATGGTTTTTTTACTTTTGTTGGTATTAAAAATGCTAATCTAATTATTGCTCAAAATCATCAACAACAAAAACTACTACAACAAAATTTTAATCGAAATAGTGTAGTAATACCAAATGGGCATCCTGTCCCACTGCCGCCGTTTAAAAAAGTCGATCCTCCTATAATATCTTGGATAGCAAATATTAAAAAATTGAAGCAACCTGAATTATTTATAAAACTTGCAGAAGCTTGTCAAGATTTAAATGTGCAATTTGTATATGCAGGACGTCTAGCCCAAGCCTCATATAATAATATATTTATGAGAAAAACAAAAACATTACCAAATTTAAAGTATCTCGGAGAATTACCTTTCGAAAAGACAAATGAATTATTATCCAAATCTACACTGTTTATAAATACTAGTTTAACTGAGGGATTTCCAAATACATATATACAAGCATGGATGAGAGAAACTCCTGTGGTAGTATTAAACTGTGATCCGGATGATTTGATTAAAACTCATAAGATGGGTTTTCATTCCGGTGATTTTGAACAGTTAGTTAAAGATGTTAGATACTTAATAAAAAATGAGGATGTTAGAAGAGAAATGGGGGAAAAGGCAAGAGAATACGCTCTTAAAAATCATGATATTGGAAAAATTGGAAAACGGTATTTAGAGGTTTTTGAAATGCTGTGATTTTTTATTGAAATAATATTTCCTGGTTATAATTCTAGAGTGATTTACCAAAATAATTTCCGATTAAACAATTCAAAATTAGGAAGGAAATTTTATCGGACATTGAAATGGGGGCACAACTCAATACATGAAAAGATATTCAGATGTCGTTGAAATGCTGACGCCGACAGAATTAATATTAAGAGGATTAAAAAATGCTTCCTACTTAACAATTGGACATTTTTTGTCATTAGCTATCAGCTTTATCGGATTCATTTACATTGCTCGATTATTGGGTCCTAGCGATTATGGTATTTATGTATCCGTCGGTGCTTTTGTAGGATTGTTCGAACTTATTGCATTTACTGGAATAAATAAAGTAGTTTTAAGAGAAGGAGCCAAAAACTTATCTGACATGAGTGGTTATTTAGAGAAAACTACTGGTATAAGAAATCTTTTCGCCTTTATCGCCATTAATGTATGTGTCATCGGATCCCTTTTTACTCCTTATTCAATGCAGGTAAAACTCTACATAACTCTTTTTTCATTTAACTTGATATACCAATCATTTCATAGCTTTATTTCTACTGTTTATAAAGCTGCAGAAAAGATGCAGTTTGTTGCAATATTGGAGATTTTTAATAGAATTTTGTTTGTTTCTTTATCAATTGCCTTTTTGTATATGGGGTTTGGGCTATTATCACTATTTTTGATAGTTCTTTTTTCGAATTTTTCAACTCTTATATTAAATTTTAAATTAAGCAAAAAATTTTTAATTTTTAAATTCTGGAATAAAATAAAGTGGGACAAAATCATATTGAAATCTGCACTTATTTTTAGTATTCTATCTTTTACAGTTATATTATCTACAAAAATAGATTTGGTAATGATCTCATGGCTAAGATCTTCTAAAGATGTTGGGATTTATGGGGTGGCATTTCAGATAACTCAAGTCGGTGAGGTGACTAGGAATATACTAGCAACTGCATTTTTTCCAATTTTTGTAAAATCCTTTCATAAAAACATTATTAGATGGAAAAAGTTATTAAGATATGCCTTTTTTATGGGGTTAGGGTTATTAGCAATTGCAACAATAGTATCCCTCTTCTCTGAACAAGTTATTACTTCTTTATTCGGAGAAAAATATTTCGAGTCTGGAACGATACTGGCGGTTTTAGTCTTTTATTTGGCAATTAGTTTCTTTTCAATTCCGTTTACTAATGCTCTTCAGGCAACATATAATGAAAGTAAACTCTTAAAGATTTGCTGGATTGCTCCGTCTCTAAACATCATTTTGAATTATTTGTTCCTAATAAAATTTGGATTAATTGGTATTGCGTATTCTACATTGGTCGTTACCGTTGTTGGTGTTACTCTTTATGTCCTATTGACCTGGAGAGTACTAAAAGAACAGAATAGAATAATATAATTTGACGAAACACTTTTTAACCTCAGCCAATAACATAGGATACATTAATTGGAATGAATTTAATAATTTAATCAAGGAATTGCTTAAACATATGTATTGAAATTATTTAGTTAAGGCATTAAGAAACAGAAAATATCTATAACAAGGTGGAAAAAAATATTTGGGTGAAATTGATGACTAGACTACTTGGTATCTATTTTAAAAAAAAATCTCTAGCGCCAATTGCAAGTATTGAAAAGAAAATGGAAAAGGCAACAAAATATCACACATGGGACACTTCAGAATCAATCAAGGGCCGATCATTCATTATTGGTAAAACTTATTTCAAACAAAATCAAATCATAAATAAAAATAACATTATCGTATCATTGGCAGGTAATTTAATATATTCAGATTTAAACGAATCTATAAACGAAGAATACATTTTCCAATCATATCTAAATAAAAAAATCAATGCACTAAAATATTTAAATGGTTCATTTGCAATTTCTTTGCTTGATAATAACCTCAATACACTCTATTTAATTTCTGATAGATTATGTTCACAACCAATATATTACTATAAGGACGATGACAAGATAATATTCTCATCAACAATTAAGGCTATTCTTGCTTCAGGATTTGTAAAACCAGATTTTAATTACAACGTTTTACCGAGTTATATTCAGATGGGTGAAAGATATCTCATAGGAAATGAAACTTTTTTCAAGAATATTTACATGCAACCAGCAGCTTCAATACTAACCTTTTCGAAAGATAATTTCAATATTGAGAAGTACTGGAAACCATCGTTTCACAGACCTCCAGATTTCAATCCTGTTGATCATTTTAATATCTTCAAGGAAATGTTTAAGAATTCAATTCGAAAATGTATCCAAGACAATAAAAATATAGGATTCTTAGTAAGTGGCGGATTGGATTCTAGATATCTAGCCGCTTGCATTAAAGAGTTAGGCATAGATGCCACTGCATTCAGCTTTGGTGTGAAGAACGGCCTTCAGGAAAAGATTGTGAAGAAACTGATGTACAAGTTGGGAATCAAATATCACTTTTATGAGTTGAATGGCGATTTTATAAGAGATCTTGCAAAAGATATAGTCCATAATGGCGATGGCAGCATGCGCCTCCGTGATTGTCATTTTATAGGATATCTCGAATATATCAAGAAAAACTTTGATATTGATATCATGTTAACAGGTCACTTTGGTGGTGAGTTGTTCGGTCAGATGCTCCCGAAGACTAGATTTGGAATAATTCCGGCTGACAAGCTGACTATAGATTTGCTGATCAATCGTTATGAAAACAAAGGATCATTGATAGAATGTCTGACCAAAGAAATCTTCGAGAATATCGAAGAAAGCAGAATCGATATGGTGACCAAGTATTTTAATGAACATATTATGAATTATGCACCTTCTGAACTTGCAGATCTCTTTGAATTTGAGGAAAGATCCAGGCGATATACTTCCCAACTTTTCCATTTCATTGACTGGTATTTTGATGTAAAACGTCCATTCATGAACAATGATCTTATCGACTTTGCTTTAAGTTTACCATATGAAATGAGGGCAGGACAAACTTTTTACCAAAGAGCAATGAACTACTGTTTCCCAGAACTATCAAATATTATTTTGGAACATGGACATTGTCCACCAGATTCACCTGTTTGGAAACTAGGGCCCAAAATGATATGGGAAAAAGGTTTACAGATCATGGATTCTATGATTGGGAGAGTATCGAAAGGAAAATCAAGTTTATATAAAACCAAATTATTTTCTGCTGATTATCGATCGTATGCATACTGGCTGCGAGAAACAGAGAATGAAAGATATATACGTGATCTTTTATTAGATGAAAGATGTCTAAACAGAGGAATATTCAAAGAAGATTTTATAAAAAAATCAATCGAAGATCACATTACAGGAAAAAAGGATAATAATATTTGGATCTGTGACTTGATAAATTTTGAACTTATGATGAGAGAATTTTTCGATTAAGGTTTCAAAAAGTATTAATTTTTTATTAAATCTAGCTCATGATTTTTATTCCTGATATAGCCTACTAAATCTGGCATATGTGTCAAAGTTAGGTCTATAAGCATTTAAAAGAGGCATATAATGGAAAATATTCAATGCATTTTTTGCAATAGGAGTAGTGACAAAGTTGTCATAGAAGAAAATGGGTATAAGGGCAGAAAATGTCCTAATTGCGGTTTGATATTTATTTCGCCACGACCTACATTTGCCGAAATATCGAATCTTTATGCCAACGATCATGCTCATGTATCTTCTGAAGCACATATATCAGGTGCGTTTAACAGAAGATTGTATGCAAAACATAATCTCAAAATTATTAAGAAATTTATAAAAAATGGCTCCATGCTTGAGATTGGTGCAGGAGCAGGATATTTTTTAGATGAAGCGAGAAAAGAAGGATTTGAGGTATATGGTATTGAGTTTAATAAAATTCAAGCTGATTTCATAAGAACTAAATTAATGATACCTTGTGAAGACTCTTCTTTAGATATATCTACATTCAATGGAAAAAAATTTGACATTATATATCATTGTGATGTCATAAGTCACTTTTATAATCCAATCTCGGAATTTCAAAAAATTAATAATAAGTTGAAAAAAAATGGAATTGTGGTATTCGAGACTGGAAATTTAGTCGATATTAAAAAGGAATATTATAGATTTATTACAAAATTCCAGTATCCTGACCATTTATTCTTTTTTAGTGAGAACAATCTAAAGGAATTGCTTAAACGAACAAGATTTAAAGTCATAAAGATTTATAGATATACTATTTTACCACAGCTGGTGATTTCTAAAATATTAAAAAAAGGAATAGATTTCATCAAATCTAAAGGGAAAAGTAAGAACATAAAAAAACATAATGTAACTGAAGTATCCTCTCCTCATATCTATAATCATAATATCTATGAGTTCTGCTTCAAGCATTTGATTGAATATGTTTATAATTGCTTTTTCTATATTATCCGCTATAAGATAGGTTATATAATGCCTAAAAAAGGACGACCACAAACGGTAATTTTTATAGCAAAAAAGAAAAGATATTAAGTTGCCTAAGATCGTGTTAGTGGTTTGTTTTGCTCGCCCAAATACCTTCGGCTTAAAGTTAGAGAAGAAAAGAATTAAGTGAATTCCGGAGATAATCCTTAAATAAATCTATGAATTTCTGCTAGAAAGAAGTAATTCGTGGTTCCTGATAAGAAGATTATGATAACAGTATGTTACAACACTTGATGTAATAATATGTGTCAAATTGAAAAAATTAATGAGATGGGCTATGAAGATTCAAATCTTTATTTTAAACGAAATTTCATAGCTGTTTTTAAAAATATGGGTATCTTCACTATTATAAGTAAAATATTTAAATATAAAAGTAAAAACTTTTCCGAAAAAGTAATTTCAAAAGGTTCCCGTAGTCGTAATTCTAATAGTGTTCTCAAGCCAGGGGATGTTGTCATAGTTCGCTCGAAGGAAGAAATTTTGGAAACACTTGATGAGAACAATAGGTTAGAGGGCTGCGGTTTTATGGATGAGATGTGGCAATATTGTAATACACAGCAGAAGGTTTTCAAAAGAGTAGAGTATTTCTTTGATGAACGTAACTCTAAATTTTTTAAAGCTCGTAATACTGTTCTCCTTGAAGGACTGCGTTGTTCTGGAAAACTTTCAAAATTGATGCCAAGATGTGATAGGTCTTGTTACTTTTTCTGGAGAGAAGAATGGTTGAAGAAAAATGATTAAAACTTATCAATCAGGGTAATTTTGCAATTCGATAATTCAACAGTAACGCCTTTTTATTAAATTTGCAAACACTTTATTATTTTTCACCCTGGAAAATAGAAGGTTTGTGGGATATAGATCCGGCAATTTTTTTTAGCGTTACTAATAAGAGTAAATAAATTGTAGAGAAAAATTTATCGTTACAAATAGTAAGGTTATATTTTACTATTGAAGATTAATTCTGACACTTGATAATATGAAAACTCAATATTTGATAAATCTCTTAATAAAATTAAAATATCCCTGCTCATTCAATGATATAAAAATAATTTTCCAAAAAATAATTGAAATCACAGGGAATCGTCCTCATTTTCATTTTTCATATAAAATTCCCCCTGTCCTTCAATTGGAACCAGCAAACATTTGCAACATTAACTGTATATGTTGCAGTGCACCACAAACCTCAAGAAAAAAAGGGCATATGCCATTAAATTTATTCCAAAAAATCATAGATGAAGCATCGGATATTGGAGTAAGAAAAATAAAGCTCTTCCTCCACGGAGAACCTTTTCTTCATCCCAGACTTATTGAAATGGTAAGATACATCAAATCCAGAAGAAATCTTGGAATCTCTATTGCTACTAATGGATTTTTGCTAGATAAAGAAAAAAGCAAGTTACTTCTTCGATCAGGTCTTGGCTACGAGGACGAGGTAGTTTTTTCAATTCTTGGCTATTCAAAAGAGGTACATGAGAGAGTTATGAGTGGAATAAATCATGAAGATGTATTGACCAACATTTTTGATTTTTTAAAGTTACGTAAGCAGTATGGTTCGAATGTAAATATATTAGTAACTTTTAAACGGATGCCTGAAAATAAACACGAAGAAAAACAATTTGTCAAATATTGGCGCAAAAAAGTTGATAAAGTATGGACTTCAACAATTTCTAAATCATTTAGAGAATATAAAAATAATGAAATTGATACCCCTCAAAGAAATAATACATGTACGGGTCTGTGGAAAGAGATGGTTGTATTTTGGAATGGAGACGTTACAATTTGTACCTCAGATATAGATGGAAATTATATAGTGGGGAACTTAAAAGAGCGATCTATAAAAGAAATTTGGGATGGAAAGCAACTCTCATCGGTTAGGAATCTGCATAGGAAAAAACAGTTCCAAAAAATTCCATTATGCTCAAAATGTGATTTTTAATTTGAAAATTTCTTTAGGCTTCATCATGTATATGAAGACGCTATCGTAAATAAAACATTGTTGACGGTTCAACGATACATCTTATTTATTAAACTTTTAACCATGTCATTATCTTTAATCCTTGAAAATAGAAGGTTTGTAGGGTATTGATTCGATAATTTTTTTAGTAATACTATTAAGAGAAAATACATAGTAGAAAAAAATTTGTCGTTGCAAATAGTAAGGCTATATTTTACCCTGGTGTGTTCTCCAAAAATTTTCTGGTATTCGTAATACTCACCATAAAAATCTATTTTTTTTATCTCATTCTTTGCAAATAAAAATTTGAATAATAAATAAAATAAAATATTAGACGGGGAATATCGATAAAAATCTTCGTTATAACCTATTTTAATCAAGTAACAAATTTCCTGATCGATAATTGCTAAAATTCCAGCGATATATTCGTCGTTTAGTTGTAAAAAATATAGTCTAAGTTTTTTATCCTCAGCTAAATGAAAAGCTAGTTTTTTAAAAAATTCGCCGTAATAAGATCGTTTTAATGAAGTTTCTTCCCTTCCCTTCCAATTTTTATCCTCAATATTATAAAAATTTGTTAAACCTGCTTCAATCTCTTTTTTTTCTTTCATTTCTATGAATTTGACTTCTCCTTTTTCATTCAAACGCCGGATTTTTCTTTTAATTTCCCGTCTATCTTTTCCTTTCATATCGTTTTTAGTAAAATCTTTAAACTCTCGATCACAATTCACAACCAGGGTTTGGATCTTCTCTTCTTGAATTAAGTAGTGCTGAAAAAAAAGCGAGGCGAAGTCTTCGTATAATTTTTCATCCTCTGGAATTTCAATAAATTTGATAATATCCCAGCTTTTCCTCTCTTTTTTTAAAAATTTTACAACTATTTGGAAAATAAGTTGTGGCTTTTCACAAGGATCAACAAGAAAAATGTAAAATCTTATTAGATAACTATCTTTAATTGAAAGTTCTTTGATACGTATAAATGGAAGGTATTCTTTTGTATCAACTGTAAATGGTAGAATTGCCACTACTTTCTGATTTTCATTTCTTACCACCAGGATTTCAATCTTGACATCATCATAATAGTCTAATATCGTTTGATAATAAATTTTGAATACTTCAAATGAGATAAAAATAGGGCACCCTTCTTTTAAATTAAAAAGTCGGTTCCAATCATTTTTCAATGTCATCAATTTTTCTAATGTTTTAACAGGTTCAATCGTGTAATTAACAACATACTGGAGATATGTTAAATCTTCTTTTGAAATATAATCATATTTTAATCCAAAAAATCTGAATTGGATTATTTTTCCAATTCTTTTGAATCCTATTCTATCCCTCGCTTTTATTGCTGGTTTGTTACCCTTATCAATGGTAGTTACAATGTATTTTTTCCCTTCTTTTCTTAATATATTTATCAGATAATAATCAATTGCGTTAAGTACTCTTTTCCCACGGTGTTCTTTTAAAACAAAATTCTTGTATAGATATACTCTTTCACTTAATATGGGGATGTAGTTGGATGATGATAATTCCATATGATTTTTCATTATCCAAACATATCCAATTATTTTGCCTTTTTTTATTGCGAGTATGCATTTATCACCTTTTGTTTGCCTCTCTTTAGAATATTGTCTCCCTCTCTCAGTATCACCATAATCTTCATTATTCATAGAATCTATGTCTCTTTTTGTAGCCACTTTAAAAAAAAGATCTTTTTGCATATAAGTTTTTTTAACAGGACTTTGTAAATCGAGCTCAAAAATAATCAACTTTCTTATATCGATTGTTTTAGCTGCAATAAATTTTAGTACTCTCTTAAAAAAAGACAGTAATCCTTCATCTGAAATAATTTCTAAACATTTTTGTTTATACTTTTTATACATTGGCAAATCATTTCCCGTTGTGATATTTTAAATTTAAAAAAGATTAAAAGGAATATTTTTAAAAACTTTTGGCTCATGTCCGTAAGTTACTGAGAGTATATTGAAATCGGGGAAATACCTCAAGGGAGTTTCTTCTTTCGCACTCAAATGAAAAACAGATTAACTATTAGATCATATTATTTTGCATTAAAATTCTTCTATGAAAATGTTCTTAATGAAAAGTTTATATTATGTTTATTATATGGTATAACATAACAATCATCTAGTTTATAGTTGTGAAATTATGATAACAGTGGATAGAAAAATATTTAATTTTAATGTTAAGGAAGTATATTGCTCAGATTACCCTTTTGACATTGATGGTTGTGATTTTTTGAAATATCCGTTTTGTAAGAATAAAGCCGAAATTGATGGCTTTACAAGCCAAAAAAAATTTACTTTGATTATTGATCTGACCCAAAGTTTAGATACAATTTGGCAAAATATGGGGAAACATTGTCGCAAACATATCAACCGTGCTCAGAAAGATGACGTCGATATAAATATAAATAAGCATTACCGTGATTTTTATAAAATCAATACATCTCTGACTAAATCCATAAACAGAGATTTAAGAGCAAGAATTGACATTCCAAAAATTGATATTATGAAAAGATACGCCACTTTATTCACTATAAAACATTATAACGATATCTTGGTGGGGCATCTTTATTTGGAAGACGAGAATCATATTTTTTTATGGCACAGTGCTTCAAAACGACTCCTATTAAAAGAGGAAGCGGAGCTAATAGGTAAAGCAGGTCGTTTACTTCATTGGGATGCAATAAAATATGCAAAGCAAAAAGGTTTAGCTGTCTTCGACTTTGGTGGGATATGGTCAGAAAAAGAAGCAGAAAAGGATAAAAGTAAAAAGGGAATAAATTTTTTTAAATTGCAATTTGGCGGGGAAAAAGTAACTCGCTATTCCTATTATAAATTTTATTCTAAGACATTTAAACTTGTATATAATCTATATGGTAAGTGTTTCACCAATTGGTTTTCGTAACCACTTACCGAGTAGAAAATGTGAACCTAAGAATATTTATTCTTTTAAACATAAATCGGATTCTATTTAGGGAGTTTCAAAGAAAAATGGAAATAGAATTATTTACATGTCATAGGTTTATCATCCCTTACTTTGAAAATAGATAAACACTTAGGATGAACTCGCTAATGTCAATATAGTAAGGAATGATTCTTGTTGAAAGAAGTTTCTAACCAACTTTCCAAATATAGGTTCAAATCGATTATTATATAAGATTTTATACGTTTATATAATCTATCCGATCTTTCTTTTTATTCAGCCCAATCAAGTATTTTGAATAGTCTTTGCATCCATCACTTCAATGGTCATATTCACCAAGTTTCATAATAATGCTCAGATACTAGTACAAGATCAAGCATTTGAATGATGCCGTTGTTGTCTACATCCTCACGGATCCAACCATTTTGTCCTGTTTCGCCATAATGATTAGAGATTAGGATGAGATCCAAAATAGTACACTGTCTGTCTTTGTTTATATCCCAGTTAGGCGGCATCGAAAAATCATAAACAGTTGAAGTGGATTGATTACCATTAGTATCATTTGCCCATATGAAATAATTGAAGTCTCCATGATTTGAAAAAATGGTACTTGTATTGTAATAATAAGTGTTAGATTCTATTGCATTCATAGAAACATTAAAACTAGAGCCATTAGGACAGGAAACATTAATCATCACAGTGTTAACTTCTGAATTACCTGTTACAGTCGCTGTGATGTTAATCCATCCAAATGATGCGTTGGTATCTAAAGGATCGGACGTTATTCGTATAATGTTTGTTATTTCTGGTGGTGTGGTATTCGGTCCGCTAGAGATAAACTCGTATGCACCTATATCTGGAGTAGCACCGTTATATGATGAAAGACTAACATCATCTCCATCTGACCAAGTTATGGAACGATTAACAGTAATTGTCTCCGTACTATAATCAACATCTGTCACTTCAAGATTTAAATTACTTCCAATGAAAATATTATCTCCATCAATCAGTCCATAACCATCACAGAAATAATTAGCATTGTCAACAGTAATGGTAGTTCCAGTTCCTCCCCCATTACAAATTGTTAACCAATCACCAGCATCTATCGCTGGACTGGAGCTATTCAATGTATAATCTCCATTTGTTGCATCTGCTAGTTCTGGATCTACTCTCAAATCGCCTGTTACTTCAGAAAATGCTGACCATTCTGTGAAATTTTGTAAACCTCCTAAATATCTGAAACACCAACGCTCACTTGCGTCAGTATCTCCAGAACGCCACCAGATATTATTTACAAATGTCCAATCGAATGTAGTAATATTTCCTTCGTTCATATGAACGAACCGAGAAGGACCTGAAGAAGTTGTACTAGCAAAGATATTATTCTTGAACATATGGTGCTTTGTGTAATTATCAGTATATATCATCATCCCAGCAGTTTTGTATATAAAATCATTATTGTAAACCGTCATATTTTCGACTGTCTCAGCAGGAGGTGAAGCATCTGCATATGAACGGATTCCTCCTCCAGAAGCATAAGTCCAGTTATACACTACACAATTCCTGATAATAACATTTTTCACATCAGATATTATAACTAAACCAGTGCTATCATCATGTGAATATAAATTGTCAATGGTAAAATTTTTAAATCCTCCACAAGCTAAAGTGCTTATACCATTACCATATCCTGTACAATCCTTGATTATTATGTTTTCAGCAATATCTGGCGAAGTCAATGAAAAATCAAACGCTTGCTCGTTACATCCATATACTGTACAATTTAAGATGAGATGATTATTTCCAATTGAGTTTAGAGCACCATCATCGTGAAGAGATATGCCATCATTACCCCCTGCATTGTACACTGTACAATTACGAATTGTACCATTAGTGATTTTGTAGGTTGCACTGCCAAGAATACCTATACAAGAATTACCACCTTGAACTTCACAATTTTCGATTAAATAACCATTTACCTTTAGAAGTATAATTCCATTATTTGTAGTGTTGTGGACATAACAGTTGGATATAGTTATATTAGATACATTGTTTTGGTTGGCGGCTATCCCATTTATGTTATTTTCTGTAGCAGTTACTTCTAAATCTTGAATTGTGATATAACCTATAGAGCCAACAGCTATTCTTACTGGGGCATAACCTCCTCCACTTAGCGAATAGTTAAGTTTTGGTCTATTACCTGTTCCATAGGCTCCAATAATCATCTCATTTGACGAACTTCCGCCAAGCCTAATGTGAAGATTTGTGTCGTCAAAGACATCTCCCTTATTGAAATATATATCATCTCCCTGATTGATAACCCCGCCATTTAATTCGGTATTAACTTTTCCTATAGTTCTCCAAGGAGTGTCGGGAGAAAGCCCATTGTTCGAGTCGCCCCCATCATTGGCCACGTAATAATTACTTGACGAGTCAGCCAAAACAATCTCTACGTTTAAATTATGAAAAGATAAAATAAGAATACCAATTATCATTAATAACACAATTTTTTTCATTTTATCATCAATTATCTTTTTATGATTCACATCTCTCTAATTAATCTTGTAATATTTAAATGTATATATTATAGTCTGTATTCATGATAATATAAAAAATTAATGTGCGAAAATGACAAAGTGTAAAAATAGCAATATATTAATCGCATATCTCAGTAATATTGTCAAAGTAAATATCACCAGTCCTAATGGAGATTCCGTAACCTATGATGTTTATTTTGGTACACCAAATCTACTTTCAAAAGTAGTGGACAATCAGTCACAATATGTGATCCTGGACACCTGATGGTGTAGCTATCTATCACTGGAGTTGCATATGTTGAATTAGTTTTAGGTGCATGTTACATCCTTTCTTTCTGGCAAAGTGAATAAATCTATTATCATCACTTTTTGAATGTTTATCAACTGAAATTCTTTTTACAGCTACTTATTCCAAAATTTTCCTATTCCTTTGTTTTTGAATTTTTGGAAACAATTGCAACAGCTATGGCAATTTCTCTTGAATGAGATAAACTTATTTTTATATTAAAATCACTTAGTTTATCATCTAAAATTTTTACAAATGGAACTCCGTTTTTTTTATTTGATATCTCAATTTGATTCATTGAAATTTCGATTTTATAACAAGAAAAAGCTTTGATTACCGCTTCTTTTCCAGCGTATCTAACTGCATAATGTTGAGATGTTTTTACCTTTTTTTCACAATATTGTATTTCATTTTCTGTAAATATTTTCTTCAAAATATTTTTTTTTGAAATGATATCTCTGTTAAATCGAGAAATTTCGACACAGTCAATGCCAATTTCCAACTTTATCACCTTTATTCAGCATCTAAACCTGGTTTCTTCGCAGGCTGTCACATTTAATCCTTCTTCCGCAGTGAGCAAGTAACTGCAACAGCACTCCTCATTTGAGCATCAGTTCCAGATACTCAATTATGCATTATTAATAATTATTCTTCTTTTTGAATCTTTAAATATCGTTATCACCGGCGAAAAAATGCCAATTTTTTTTATCTAATAAATTGGATTCAAAGGAAAGATTAGGGCTGTAGATTACCAAATGCATATCAATTTTTTTTATCATAAAAAAATTGAATTCCTTCAATTTCTCTTCAAGTAACCTATTTCCAAGATAACGAATGACAATAGCCCCTATCCTATTTGCTCTTGTATAAAGAGCAAATTCTGCTAAAAGCGAATCTAGTATATTCTCTGACGTTAGAAATAACATATCAACGATGTTACATATATTGTCCTTAAAATAGTAAACTATATATCCCGCAATATTTTTTTTGTCATCTAAAATACAGAATATTTTATATTCTTGGAAAGATGATTGTTTGTATCTCCAATTTAAAAAGTTTGAAGTCCTCTCTCCAATTATGTTAAATTGCTTTGAAACTTTTTTCCAGAATGCATCAAACCGATCATCAAAAAATTCTGGCATTTCGACTGAATAATTGAAAGTTTTTTTATAGCGTAGTTCTTTAGAAATAATTTTAATGGGAATATCTATTGCCAGTGAAAGCATCTTGAAACTAGTGAGAAAATTCATTACCTTCAGAAGCATCTTGGAACGTAAAGACAGAGATAAATATTCCTTGGGTATGTATTTTGTTTTTAATATCTTTATAAATAGTTTAAACTCACCAATTTCTTTATATCCTATTCTTAAAAAAAGCGTTTTTGACAATTCGTTAGGGACGCCGTAGATAAATTTGAATTGGGTATTTCTCAGTCTTGACTGGATTTCTCTTTGTAATTTTAAAGCTGGCCCATATGCCCTATGTTTTTTATCTACAGCGAAATCCCCAGCTATTCCGGCATACACTGGTTCGCCATTTATAGTTATTTTTCTGGGAAAAAGCGCCGTCGAACCAACAAAAGAATTTGAATTTTCATATTTGGCCAACCAACATCGAGCAGTTCCATAGGGACAATTTTCATAGTTCCATTCATATCTTTGTGTCGATGCGACTCTCAGGTTTCTCTTTAATATGGAGAGAATATCTTCTTTATTCCTCTTTACGTTTGCTTCGATAATTGTATAACTATTCATTTTATTCCTAGTTTATTTTTCACTAATTCAACAGTTTTTGTATCTTCGGCTTTGCTAATCCTCTCTAATGCTATGTCTCGATTCATATGACCTTCACGGACTAGATTAGCCAATTCAAATGCATAGGGATTAAAATTAAACTGCTTTTTATGGATACTATTTGCAAATGAATTAAGGAGACAATTAGTCGAATTAGGATCTGTATCATCTGGCTTTTTCCAACCTAGGTCTTTGACAATTTTTAAGATTTCATTTTCATCATAGTTAGAGAATGCTAATGGATTAATACTATATGGAAATTTTTCGACTTTTCTGAAGTGCCTTTCTTCTAGAAAATAAGGTTTAATTACATCCCCTAAGTGTTTGTATAAAGGTTGGAAGATTACATCTTGCATCTTTCTGATCATCTCTGGATTAGTCTTAACTACTGAGGTTACAATAGGTGCTTGCCCTGGTGACATGCCAAATATGACAAATGGTATCTCTTTTTCTATAGCAACCTTAAAACACATAAATCTGATTAACGATATGCAAGTAGTACAAATACTAGATGCTCTTTCTAATGCCTTAATGGAATAAATATCATCGGATATAACAATTTGTATTATTTTCTTAAATACATCAAAAGTTGGCTTTGCGGCTAAATGATCAATATTAAGATGTTGCACGACTCTCCCTATGTTCTTAATAGCTGCTTCAGATTGAAACCAGTTATCGTAGCTTAGCGCTAAAATATTGAGATTATACTTATTTTTTAATAAATAAAGAGTGTAAGTACTATCCTTACCACCACTATATGCTGCAAGACAATCGTAACTATTTTTACCTTTATATGTACTTATAATCTCCAAAAACTTCTTTTCGTACTTTTCTTTAAGTAGTTGGTTTTCTTCCTTCTTTTTATGTTGACGGCAAAAATTACAGACTTCATTTTCATCAAAATTTATTCCAGGAAAATTATCATCTAAAATACATGTTTTACAAATTTGCATATTCTATCTCGTTGTTAGTCGAACTTAACCTTTTACAGGCCATATCAAATGTCTGAAAAACAGTTTGGATTTGCTCAAATGATATAATAATAGGGGGCTCTATCATAATTACCGATGCATTACCAAACGCAGGAACTGCAATGACTCCTTTACTAATCATCTCCTTTGACAGTTCAAAAGCTTTCTGTGGACTAACTACATTCAACCCTAAAAGAAGTCCTTTCCCTTTAACATTCTCCAAGACATCGGGATATTTTTTAACACATTTTTTTAGTTCTTTAAGCAAAACAGACCCTTTTTTTTTGCAATCCACCAATATATTGTCCTGTTGCAGGATCTCAATTGTTGTTAAGGCAGCTCGGCAAGCAAAGGTATTTCCCGCAAAAGATGAAGCTGACATAGGAAAACTCAAACTAAACTTTTTCCATAGACTTTTCTTGGCAATTAACGCACCAATCGGAATCATTCCTCCCCCTAAGGATTTTCCCACTACCAGTATATCTGGAACAATTTTGAGTTCCTCGCAAGCAAACATCCAACCTGTTTTACCGAAACCTGTTTTTATTTCATCGAGTATCAAAATAACCCCTTTGGTATCACATATGCGACGGACTTCAAGAAAATAATCATCAGGTGGTATTGCAATACCTGCCTCGTGTTGAACTGGTTCAAGTAAAACTGCTGCAGTATCTGAGGATATAGATTTTCTTAATGCTTCTATATCGCCAAAGGGAACATGAGTTATATCTGGAACCAGGGGACCGAATAATCGCTTAAAAGAGGGAATGCCAGTAGCCGAGAGTGCACCAAATGTATAGCCATGAAACGAGTTTTCAGCGGTTATAATATGTTTTTTTTCACTCTGGAGTCTTGCAAGTTTAATAGCACTGTCTATTGCTTCTGATCCACTATTACAAATAAAAGAACAGTTCAGGTTTCCAGGTGCGATTTCAGATAGCAACTCAGCTAACCTCACTTGAATTTCTGTGATAAATGGTTTTGTAAATAATTGTCTTTCATTCAATTGAGAAATCAAATCTTGGATAATTTTTGGATGATTATGACCTATATTAAACAACCCGTATCCTCCCACACAATCAATATAAGTTTTTCCTGATGAATCAGTTATTGTAGCTCCTTCTGCCCTGACTGCGGTTCTACTCAGTCCTAATTTCCTTAAAAAGGAGGGGTAGGTTAAGCTAATAAACTTTCTATATGATTCAAACAATTCTGAATCTCTCGACGAAGATAGCCTTTCTGATAATCTATCTTTTGCACAATGTTTCATGTTTTCGTCTCCTGGAATAAATCCATCGTAAGTGTCGGTGGTAATTGCCGTAAGTGCTTAGTTGCGTTATGCTTAGCGTTAAAATCCCTGAACGCTCTTTTTACTTGTTCTTCTCTTAAATCCATTGCTTCACAAACTTCAGAAACCACAACGTTGTTCTCCCACGCATAGAGTAAAAGATCTAATTTATCATAAGGAATACGAAAATAGAACTCCTCATCACTTACCTGAAAACTGAAGGTGTCTGAACTAGGAGCTCTATCTATAATCTCTTTTATTACGTCTAAATATTCAGAAAGCTGATAAAGCTGAGTCTTATAAAGATGGGCAAGGGGTTCAATATCAACTCCGCCATCTCCATATTTAACAAAAAAACCCTGTATAACTTCGCTTTTATTGGTTGTACCACAAACAAGATAGTTTTTCATTTCTGCATAATAATAAAGATGCATCATCCGTGTTCTTTGCTTGGTATTCGTAGATGCTACAATACCATTCAGGGCTTCTTTATTTAGTCTGGCAGATTTTACATTTCCATTACCATTTTCAATTTTTAAGGTAAAAAAGTTAAATGCATCTTTAGATAACAAATCAGCAGGAAGGGTAATTTTTAATTTATATCTGCTATCGTATTCAGGAAAAATCTCTCTTATGACTTTATCTCTTTTCTCGTAGGTTCCAAATTCTTCGAGCATAGGAGTAATGTCAATCGTCTCTGTTTTTATACCCAATTTCTCAGCTTGTTTTTTAGCGTATTTGCTGCTAATTGGGTTAGACTCTTTTTCAGGAAGAATCAGACCAAATACTTTTTCTTTTCCAATGGCCTTTACGCATAACTCAGCAGAAAGTGCAGAATCAATACCACCACTTAGTCCTATCACTATGCCATCTCGTTTCATCGCAATAGTTTGTTGCTTGATAAATGAACAAATATGCTCAACTTCATTCCTGCAGTCGATTCTTAGAATATTTCTATGGAAATTCATAACATCTCTATCTCCAATATTACTAATGGGACTGTCCTTTAAATTTATATTAGTTACTCCAGATCTTTCTTGCTTATTTTTCCAGTAGAGGTCTTGGGTAATTGCTTGCGAATTTCGATATATTTGGGAACCATAAAGTTTTCTAAATGTTTGGAACAATATACGATAATGTCTTTTTCGGTTAATTTTGAATCCTTCTTTAAAGCTACGACAGCCTTTATTGCATTACCTAATATTTCATCTGGTACTCCGACAACACCTGCCTCAAGGATATCTTCCATCTCATACAGAACATTCTCTATTTCTTTTGGGCTAACTCTTTCTCCAACTGTCTTAATCATGTCATCTTTGCGGGCGATAAAATAGAGGTAGCCTTCGCTGTCCATTTTAAACAGATCTCCAGTGTATAAAACCTTTTCACCTGGGATTGATCCTGGTTTTAGTGTTATGGCAGTCTCTTCAGGAAGATTCCAATATCCCTTCATAACGTTTGGGCCTCTTACCACCAGTTCACCAATTATTCCAGATTTGATTATTTTTTCTCCTTTTTCATCTACAATATATGCTTCTGTATTGGGCATTGCTTTACCTACTGAAGTAGGTCTTTTTGAGAGTTCTTCAGGAGGCAGATATGATACTCTTTTACATTCAGTAAGGCCATACATAGAATAAATCTTAGTGTGAGGGAGCAATTCTTGAAGCTGGGCGATATGTTTTGGCGCTAACGTCTGAGCAGTATTAGTAATATATCGTAAGCTGGAAAAGTCGTATTTATGTAAGTTTTTAAGCTGCAAAAGAATAGCGGCAATTGTCGGTACAAGCGGCAAACCGGTTACCTTTTCTTTCATAATCAAATCAATGATCTGATACGGATAAAGAAACGATTTCTCCAAAACTACTGTTCCCCCAAATTTAAAAGCCATTAAAATCTGATATAAACCGTAGTCGAAAGATAAAGGTAAACAATTGATAATGATGTCCTTACTTGTGTTCTCTAAATATTCAATTATGGAAGTAGCTGCTGAGACCATATTTAGGTGTGTAAGCATTACACCTTTGGGGTTGCCTGTTGTTCCTGAAGTGTATATAAGGCTGGCTAAATCATTATTGGTACAGTGGTTTAAGGGAGATGTTGCTGGATAATTTTTTAAAGCATTGGAGAAGGAAGATATTTTTGAGTGACTGTGTGAGCGTGTGGTTGCGTGAACGTGTTTATTGTCGTCAGTTGTTATTAATGAGCTTAAATTTGGGCAATTCGTTAGAACTTTGGGTATCTCTTTTAAATGCCTTGCATCGGTTATTAAAGTTTTTACCTGACAGTCATTCAAAATATATTCTATTTTTTTTGCCTTAACTTGAGGGTTTATCACAACAAAAATGCCTGAAGCCTTTAATATCCCGAAAATAGACACTACAGATTCAACTGAATTCTCAAGATATATAGCAGCTCTGTCCTGTTTTTGCAAACCATGATAAATCAAGGCATTAGCAAGGGAATTAGCAGCGTTTTCAATCTCGGTGAAGGTTAATCTTCTGTTCTGATAAATTAAAGCTTCTTTGTTGGGGAATTGTTTTGCACTTTGTTCTAAAAATTCATTAACTAACATGTCCTGTCTTCTTCTTTATATAGGAAGTTAAATTGTCCAGGGAATCCAGGTTATCGGGCACCAATTCTTCATCTTCGACCCTGATGTTAAATGTCTCCTCAATGAAGCTTACTAGCTCTAGGACTCCTGTTGAATCAATAACTCCCCTCTCCAAGAAGGAATCATCATCATTTGGGACCTTAGAACCATCTCCCAATAGAAATTTATCTCTTATAAAGACTTTTAATTTTTTTTTAACGTACTTATCAGTTAATTTCTGTTTGCGAATCATCCTAAACAACCTTGACGAAATCACAAATGTCTATATTAATATTAGCTTGACTTTGTTACATTAATAGGATTTGTTGGTAAAAATTTACCAAAAATCATCATATTTTGCTAAAACTTCTTGGGTAGCTTTCATGATTTCCTTCCTATCTTCCTTTCGGATCCTTATCCGTCTCATTATTGCGCAATGGAGTTCCCCTTTCAACTTCCCCAAATCAATCTTTTTCTCTGCTTTCCCTTGGTACGTCCAGATTTGTTTCTTCCGCTGTGGATCCCACTTTACTTCATAAGTGTATTTCCTTCCTTTAATTGTTTTTACTATCTGGAACATAGCTATTATTGATAATAAATTACCAATATTTTACGTTTACCAGAGTATTCTCCCACATATCATGGGATTCCAACGCCGTGGAGAGAAAATATATATCCCATTTCGTTATATATAAAAAAACAACAGAGATGACAATCCCAGGCATCAATAAAGAAACCCTCTTTACCATTGAGGTCAGCTGGCGTGACTAAAATGAAGAAATACATTATAGCCGCATCCATAATCGCTATTATTATTGCCACATTTCTACCGATTCAGCCACCGATAGAGCGGGAGGAAGGAACAACGATGGTATTCATAGATCCCCTAACCATCCCTTTTTCAAGCAACTTTTCCATCAATGTGTCCTGCGCCCCGAGTCGGCCCGTAAAAGGATTTGAATTCAGATTGTCATTCAACTCCACGCTTCTGCAGGCCAACTCAGTGACTGAGGGGGATTTCTTCGAGGGATATGCCACGTTTTTTAGTCCGGGGATTATAAACAACAGCGAGGGCACCATCATAAACATCTACAACCTGATTGTAGGGAAAGGAAACATTACTCATAATGGGACGCTGGTCACCATCAATTTCACTGCAAAAGACAAGATAGGCGCATCTGAAATAAACCTCCATAATGTCGGTCTCACCAACGAATCAACGTACATCCCTGTTGCTGTATACAACGGCTCAATCAATATAGAAGAAGCCTATGTCATGATGCTAACCATTCCTGGAACCTGAGATCATGGCCGACACTAGATATAATACCAGTCATAAACATCACGGTAATCTATAATAATACTATTTATACATGACGGGAGGCATGCGACAACATAATCATCGCCCCCCTGGGTTTTCATGTACAACGGAGCAACATATGTAGAGACGGAAAACTTTTATCCATTCAACAAACGCATCTCATAGTAAGACTGCTTTTCTTTGATGCACTGGTGATAATAGGAAAACGGGTTGAATATGGGCCTCCACCGTGTTTATTTTCTTACAAATTTTTAGTATCTTTCATCCTAATAGATGTATAATTTTAAAAGTGAGTAGGAAACATACTTTTTAAAATATCATAAACTTCGATAAATCAGGTCGCTTTTTTCTGCATCCTTTCTAAACAACCCTCGAACATCTATCAGTATGGGCTTCTCTTCCATGATCGTTTTTAATTCATCCAACCCGATTTTCTTAAACGCATCATGAGCAACCGTTATAACCACACAGTCAACCTTAACATCTCCAAGATTATGCACTACCTTTACACCAAAATCAGCTATCTTTTCTGCACTCAATAAAGGATCATATCCATAGAGATCACATCGAAAATCTTGCAACCCTTCGATAATCCCCCTTACGGGACTCTCCCTAGTGTCCTCAACGTTTTCTTTAAACGTCAGACCCATAATAAGAACCTTAGAACCATTTATGACCCTGCCAGCATCATTAAGAGCCTTTATCGTAAGATCTACAATATGCATAGGCATATAATCATTGACCGAACGTCCAGAAAGAATAACCTGTGGGTGATATCCAAGCTCCTTAGCCGTATAGACAAGATAATATGGATCAACAGGGATACAATGACCACCAACTAAGCCAGGACTATATCTATTAAAATTCCACTTAGTAGAAGCAGCATCTAATACAGCAGTCGTATCCAAACCCATCTTATGAAATATCAAAGCAAGCTCATTCATCAAAGCAATATTCAAATCCCTCTGAACATTCTCAATAACCTTAGCAGCTTCAGCAGTCCTAATATTCTTGGTTTTATAAACCGTAGTAATATTCCCGTACAACTCTGCCAGCACATCGACGGTTTCCTCATCCATCCCAGAAACAATCTTAGTAATCTTATCGATCGTATGATCCCTGTCACCAGGATTAATACGTTCAGGGGAATAACCAATCTTAAAATCCTGTCCCATGATAAATCCAGATTCTTTTTCTAATATGGGCCCTACAATCTCTTCGGTAACACCAGGATAAACCGTAGACTCTAAAACCACTACCGCGCCCTTTTTAAGATTCTGACCCACAATCCTCGCAGCAGACTTAATAAATGAAAGATCAGGCTCCTTGGACTTAGAAACAGGCGTAGGAACAGTAATTATCACAAAGTCCGCCAGTTTTATTTTAAGAGGATCCGATGTAAATTCCAAATTACTATTTTCAGAACTCAATCTTTTAATTTTCTCTTTATCAATATCAAAACCTATCACCTTGAAATGTTTAGAAAACATCTCAGCCAATGGTAGACCAACATATCCAAGTCCAACAAGACAAACTACATTTTCTTCCTTATTCATTTTTGAAACCATTTCATCGTCTCCTTTAAAATTCCTTCGCGATTATATTCTGATTTAATCGTTTCATATTCGTTTCATTCATATTAATGGATAAACAACATTTTTCCCTTTTCCTTTTTTTTCGATAAAGTCTTTTCTTTCTAGTGCTCCAAGATATCTAAAAGCAGTAGTTGGCGAAATTTTAAGCAGTTCAACACATTCCTGTCTAGAAATCGTATCATGTTCTTTAATATAACCCACGATAATCCTTTCTTCTTCATTTAACTCCTTACAGGTTTCTTCTGTAATCACATATTTTCTAAACGTAAGAACCAAACTCCCTGTGATCTCTTCAAAAAGCGGTTCTGACAAACCATGATTTAAACCACTCTTGGATGATCTTAGTCATTTTAGTCCTCCATTAACTAATGACATTTGGCTTTTTGCTGCATTTTTGCTGCATTTTTGCTGCATTTTACATCAATACATATCTTTATTATAAGCTCTACTTAATCATATGACATATCTGCATATGTTCTCCATTATCAAAACAGTAATGCTATGCATACATCCTCTCAATATCTTTTTCCATTATCATTGATTATTACCAAACCAGTCAATTGTTTCTTTTAATCCTCGTTCTAAAGAATATCTAGGCTCATAATCAAATTCCTTTGCCTTAGAAATATCAGCAAGAGAATGCATGATATCTCCTGGCCGGGGATCATCATAAACCACATCTAAATCCCTTCCAATTATCTTCATAACCAACTGGGCTAACTCATCAATCGAGATACGCTTACCACCTGCTATGTTAAAGACACCACAGGCTTTGCTCTTCATCGCAAAAATATTAGCATTTACCACATCTCTAATAAAAGTAAAATCCCTTGTTTGCTTTCCATCACCAAATACAATAGGAGATTCACCATTTGAAACCCGAGTGATAAATTTAGGAATAACAGCAGCATATTCACTCGAGGGATCCTGCCATGGACCATATACATTAAAATAACGAAGAGAAACAGTAGATAACCCATAAACCTCGGTGAATACTTGACAATAATATTCACCTACAAGCTTACTCACGGCATAGGGCGATAACGGAGACGGCTTCATGTCCTCTTTCTTAGGTAAAACCGGTGTATCCCCGTAGACACTACTCGAGGAAGCATATACAACTTTTTCTACCCCGCTATCTCTGGCAGCAACAAGAACATTAAGCGTACCATTAACATTAGTATAATTAGATTTAATGGGGTCTTTTATGCTTCGAGGCACAGAAGGTATCGCAGCCTCATGAAAAACATAATCAACGTTTTTAAACGTTTTATTTAGAAGATCCAAATCAGTAATGCTACCTTCAACAAACATAATGCTTTGGTTGTCGATGAGATCTTTGATGTTTTCCAGATTACCAGTAGAGAGATCATCGATCACTATCACCTCGTTTTCTTTGGCTAACGCTCGTACTAGATTTGAACCTATAAACCCGGCGCCACCAGTAACTACAACATTTTTCCCTTTCATAAATTTCAGTTCCCGAAAGTTTTTCCAAAGAAACTTCACACTAAATAAAAATGTTTCTTAATAATATCATTTGTAAATTAGATATAATATCCATAGATTTTTAAAACACTGGTTTATCCCAGGAACAGTCAAACTATGAAACATAAAAGGCTCATATCAGGTATTTTTCTGGCAGTTATTCTTGCCTCATTAATACTGTATAGCGGCATAGAGTATAATACCTATGACCCCAGCATAGAATACATACTTGAAAACTTTGAAACATACAATAATACCAAGATTTCATTCAGCGGAATAATAGAAGAAGTCAACGAAACCAATCAACAGATAACAATCTCAATCCCACGAACGCCATATTTAATCGAGATAAAAACAGACACCATCGAAGACAATATGCAAAAAGGAAATATCGTTGAAATACTTGGCGTCCTCGATGGCAAATACCATGTAAACGCAGAGAAAATATTGGTAATCGAGCGATGGAAAAGTGATCTAGTCATTATTCGCTCTCTACCTGCAATACCATTCGCATTATACCTTTTTTTTAGAATATGGCGGTTTAACAAAAAAACCTTAAGATTTGAACGGAGGGACAAGGATGCCTGACTGGCTCACACATACACTTGCTGGTTGGATCACAGGTAAAGCAATAAAAATGGAAGTCGGACTACTTGTGGTAGGTTCACTGATACCCGACCTTGTAAAGATAAACCTAGTCTTCCTATACTTTGATATAAATCTCCATCATTTCTTAAATCCTTTTCATACCCCTGCTGGTACATTCATCGTCGCAGGCATATTTGCCCTATTTTTTAAAGACTCAAAAAAAGCATTCATACCACTTGGAATCGGAATTATCACCCATTTTATACTAGATTTTTTCTTAGTACATGTTTCAGGTGGGATGAAACTCTTATTTCCTATCAGCTGGAACGAATGGCAATACTACCTCATTAGATATGATGATTACAATGTGACCATCATTGCTATACTTGCCGCAATTTTGGTCTACGTAATCTATTTTTATCATAAAAAAGAAAAACCCAAAGAATGTATAGAGAAATAGTAGAAATCAATAAAACTAGTCAAAAATTGACAATCAGATTCACCAAGCGATTATATTAATAGATATGAAAAAATAAGAAAGAGGGCATTAGTCTATGCCTTTATTGAACTATTGATTTGTTATTATCTAATGTTATTATGGTATATAAATGGTGAAATATAATGCCCAACTATTTCCACCGAAGGTTTCAGCAAAGGAAAACCCAGTATCTGCCCAGGCAGTTTCTTCACCTTCTATCGGATGTTGTACAACTGCGTGTGCTGCAATATAAAGTAAACCTCCAATGCCATTTTCAAAAATTTCATTAAGATCGATGATGTATCTCACTAATGTATCGGTTTCTAATACTGGTGAACCGCTAGTTTTACTGAAATGCCCTACTTTTGGATTCCCTGATTTTGTAACATATTTATCTAGAGATGTTGTCACTAAGAGATTTGTTTCGCCTAGCGTCCATCCACCTTCCGTAATATATTCAATAATCAATCTGTCATTGGATGCAATTCTTACATCAACATATCCAATAGGGTTCTCAAAGTCCTTGCCTGCATATAGAGGAGATCTTTCATGGCACGCTGACACTACTCCACCCATTCCAGATAAAAACAGAATGATGGGTATGCCTATTACTAAAATTTTTCCAATATTTTTTGTTTTTCTCATTTTTTTGCCTCCTTGTCTGGTTTTTTTATCTATTAATACTACATTGTGATTAATTTGAATGTTTATATAGTTTTCCTTAAAAAAAAATAATTTAAAATATGCGGCTGTTGGAAAATTAGATAAAATCATTTTTATCAAATTTTTAATTATATTATTATAAAGTATCAATCTTATCCTTAATCTTTGATATAAGAAGATAATCGGCCAATCTTTCAATACCGGCTTTACCCGATCCATAAAACACATCTTACTTTTCGATATCAAATTTTTTTAGGCTCTCTCTTGCATTTAACAAGGGTAGCGTATCAATCGTTGATCTAAAATCTAAATCTTTGAAGGTTTCACTGTTTCTTTTTATTCCTTTTACTGAGTATTAAGAATAATATTAGCAGTACCAATACCAAAAATGCTAAGACGAGTAATGCCAAGTTGTCCTCTTCGGGTTCTGTTTCTTCAATAACAACTGTTATTTCCGATAATGAAACTGTCTGATTGTCATTTGCAATCGCTTTTATGGTGTAACTTCCAGCTGATGTCCACTTATGCGTTATCGTGAATATGGTTCCATTTGGGAGAAATTCGCTTGCATCTATATTTCCATCGCCCCAATCAATAATATACTTAACAGAATCGTTGTCATAATCAGTTGAAAACACAGTGTAGATATAATCAATGCCTTTTTTACTCATAGTAGGACCATTTATTTCAGGATTTGATGGAGGTCTGTTTGACTGAATTACCAGTACCAAGGGCTCAGATGCATTTGTAGCTCCCCTGTTGTCAGCAACTGTTAAAATAACGGTATAAGTCCCCGCGATCAGATAACTATGGGTTGCCATTTTACCTTCGCCGTTGCTTCCATCGCCGAAGTCCCATTTCCATGAAATTATGTATCCATCTGGATCAGAACTATTAGAACCATCGAATGTTATCTCTGAGTTAATATATCCCTGATATGGTTCACCAGCTGATAAGTCTGCAATTGGCGGCAGGTTTTCCGCAGTGCTTTTTCCGTTCGTACTGGTACCCCCACTGTTAGTGTCCCCACCATTGGTACCTCCACCATTGGTACCTCCACCATTGGTGCTTTTCTTTTTAAAATGAACAGTGATATTTTTGTCAGCGGTCACATTGATGGTTTCAGGGTTGTTGCTGCTGTTGAAATCGCCACTCCAATGGCTAAATGTCCAACCAGGATTAGCAGTTGCTGCCAGGTTAACCAACATTCCAAAGGTATACGTTTCTTGATAAGGATTCTTACTAACCGTTCCGCTTCCATTGATATTTATTGTAAGCACATATTGATCCTCAGTGAAGTGTGCTGTAACAGTTTTATTACTAGTCATATTTACTGTCTCTGTATTATTGCTACCATTTAGATCACCACTCCAGTGATCAAAGGTCCAACCTGTTTTAGGATTAGCGGTGAGTTGGACGAGTGTTCCGTTGGTGTAGGTTTCTTGGTCGGGGTCTTTGGTGACTGTTCCAAGACTGTTAATGTTGATGGTCAGGGTGTATCTAGGTAGGGCTGTTACATCAAAATAAGCTATTCTCCCAGAATCTGTAGACCAATGCCAAGAGCCGTCATAAAATATCCCTATTTGAATGTCCCATTCACCTGTGGGAGCATCATCATCTAAGACCCATGAACCAGTAACCTCCATTCCGTGTACTGGATTAGAATAATACACAACATTATCACTTGGATCACGGATTCTTAGTTTATAATGCCTCGAGGTACTGTCTGTCCCTTTCCCATACACAATCTCGCCTTGCAGAAAAGTGGTTTTAGGGGTAACATAATCACTTTCAAAGGTACCTAGACTGTGACAAGCTCTCACTGGTATTGTAAACAGTATTATTGATGATAGTGAAGTCAATATCAAAATTATCGTGATAAAGCTTACACTCACTTTATTAGAAATATTATTATTTTTATCCAATATTTTCATAATAATAATTATATATATTACTGCCTTAAAAATCTTTCGTAAATCTCAGCTCTAGATAAATGCACATAAATTCATCTTTTACCTCCAAATTGGAGTTTTTAAAATTTGTATTGTTATATATCTTAATTTTTCATTAAATTAATTTTCTGCGATATTAGACTTTTGAAAAAATACAGTATAACGTCATTTTTATTACAACTTCAAGTGTACTATTACAAATCATCAATCCTTTCTCTCATCTTTGAGATAAGAAAGTTATCGATCTTACTTTCAATATCTCTTTTATCCGATTCATAAATCATACTTTCTTTTTCAATATCAAACTTGTTTAGATTCTTTCTTCTATCTGATAAGAGTTGCGTATCAGTTATTTATCTTAAATCTAAATCTTTGAACGTTTCACTTTCTCTCGTTTCAGCAGGAAGTTTAGTGCTCAAATTCCATTCTAATTAGTTTATCGACCTTTTCTCTAACATAAACCTTATCAAATTCATCAAAAGATTTCTTTTCTTTAGAGTTTGATTTGTACATAAAATCAATATATCTTCTAGCTCTAAAGTATTCCTCCGGTAATTCATAAGAATACTCATTTGTCTTTACAACCGGTGATTGCTTGAAATCTACTATCCTCGCCCCCATCTTTTCTATTTCTTCAATTTTGGCATCGATACTTTTGATCCTATTACTCGTATCCCATATTTTCCAATGTGAAAACAGATGAAAGTAGCGAGCGTGAGATGACACAAATGATTTAATATCATCTCTAAAAAAGACTGCTAAACAAACAAGCAAGATCATTGAAAATCCAATAAGTATACTTCCTAAATCAAACGGTAGTACACCCTGATCTTCTCCTGATTGTTCTTCTTCAACTTCAGAAACAACCATAATAATTATGCTTTTACTGAAAGTATTACCGTTATTATCCGTAACAACAAGTGTAACAGTATACCTCCCTGGGCTTCTGTAGACATGAAAAGGAGTTATCCCATTATCATTCTCTCCGTCACCAAAATCCCAAAAGTATGAAACAATCACACCGTCTTCATCAAAGCTACCAGAGCCATCAAAAACAATGGTTTGATTAGCTGATAAATTACTGGGCACCGCAAAATCAGCAACAGGTGGTTCTCCCTCAAAATTAAACTGTGACACCGTAACATTGAGAGGCAAAGACCAACTGCTATTCGACCCGTTTTCGTCTTGTGCTATTACCCTAACCTCAAATGTCGAGATTGAAGCCCAAGAATGAGACATTGATACCGACGTGTTAGATGCTACAAATTCACTCCAATCACTATAATTACCGTCACCCCAGTCAAATCTAAACCTTATTTGATCCCCGTCAACATCAACTGCTGAACTCGTATACATGTATTCTACTCCCATTTCAACAAAAGTAGGACCGGAAGGAACGCTGGGTTGCTCTGGTGGATTATTTTCAGGAGGAGATTCAGGTGGTGGCGGACCTGGTCCCGGTGGTGAATTTGAAGGAGGGCTCGATGGTGAAGAAGCTTCAGAAACAACTATCATCAAACCGCTCGACCAGCTACTTGAAGCACCATGTTCATCACGAGCCTGCGCCATCACCACATACGTCCCAGCACTACCCCAAGAATGAGATAACGAACCTGTATGACCAGAAGCACCAAACGACGTCCAGCTACTAT
>Ga0209979_1000422_pt1 | contig 59221 bp, 49 predicted proteins | sample AnhtaG_FD_183114 | JGI IMG/M metagenome (GOLD analysis project Ga0209979, IMG submission 183114) | Deep subsurface microbial communities from Anholt, Denmark to uncover new lineages of life (NeLLi) - Anholt_01485 metaG (SPAdes) (version 2) | ecosystem: Environmental > Aquatic > Marine > Oceanic... | reverse complement strand
GAGCCTGTTCCCATAGGCTCTATATCCGCTAAAATGATCGGAATTGAAGCAAGTATAAGTATCACACAAAACAAGCTAGTTAACAGATAATTTCTGCGATGAAGTTTCATTCTCATTAATCTTCCTGAAGGTCTATTATTAGTGATGCGTTTTTATGATTTGTGGAACAAACTTCCATGCTCAGGATTTGTTATTTCCGAAATAAAATAAAATGTCCAATCGAGGCAGAAAAAACTGATTGCTATCCTATCATGGTTGTTAGTGGTTGGTAAACGAAATTCGAAAGCTCAGAGCTTTCTGCTTATTCCACATTGTTCTGAAAAACCTCGCTATCCGTTCATAGAAATTCAAAATTCTTTTCTATTTTCATGGCAAAAGGCCATATGTTACACGTGTAACATGAGGTTTTTGTATCAAACATATGGAGAATAACAAGAGCTTAAATACTTCAATATGGCTCTGTAGTGATTTCTGGTTGGGAGTTATCTCCTTTCTTGAGGGAGATATGGTTTTACCCTTCCCCACTCCCAACCAAGAACACTCTAATGCGTACGCGGGATACAGTTCGTCTAAAATCTGAAAAAGCACTCCACCATGGACACGTTAATCAATACTTGTACAAATGAGTGTTATTTCCGAATAACAACCAAGTACGTCGCAAAGAAGCGAATATGGATTGCGCTACCAGCTTTTTCCGTAGTTTCCGGCTGCAACGACTATGTCGAAGATGTCTATGTCTCCATCGCCATCAATGTCTATTGGAGGTATTGGCCAAGTTAGGGGCAGAGTTTGACCATATTGAGCTGCCAACTGCACGATGTCGTAGATGTCCACGTCTTGGTCTCCATCCGCGTCTCCTGGAATCGTGATGAAGACCCAGCCATCAACTAGGGTGTTGTCGGCAATATCGGTTTCGCCCGGAAGCGGAGTTACATATACTGTTATCGAATAGTTTCCATATGCTAAGCCTGTAGTGTTCCATGCAAGGGTTATTGTTGATGTTTCTAAGCCCATCAGCGTAGAGTTTCCCGATGCAATTTGGGTGCCATTGGCATGTACAGCTACGCTATAAACTTCATTCTCGATTGATTGGTTCTCCAACGTCACATTGAAGGCGACCAAATATCCTCGCCCAACAATTTCCCGAGAACTAGTAATGTTCGTCACTGCAATGTCATGTTCTGATCTAGGCTCCACAATAACAAATCCATCTCTGATTTCGCAAGGTATGCTTTCACCGATGCTGGTGGCAAGATCAACGCTGGTGAAATGCAGTGGCAAGCTCAGATTGTTTTCCCCAGCATTTGGCTGCTGAAGAACCTTGAAAGTAATAATGACGACTGAGCCACTTCCGTTGAAGGAAGGCCCTCCGAGATTTGTAAAGGCAACCCAAAAAGTTCCTGCCGTGGTGTTGACTTCGTCTTTAAGCAGCAGGATTGGAGCATGTATAATTCCGCCGTATGGACTGGGAGGAATAGGAGTTGTATAATCTTCAAAAGGCACGGTTAAAGTATGGTTAACATATTCGAGATAAGCAGGGTTCCAGCTGATCTTAGAATCCAAGCCTGCAAGATCTACCACATCTTCTATGACGACCGCGACGGTGATGGTTTGTCCGATGACGTTTTCGGGACCCAGAACAAGAGTTTCCGGATAGAATCTGACAACCGGGCGTGCGCCACTCCATGGCACAATGAGGGGATAGCGGTCTTCGTTGTACTCGTCGATAATGTAGGGTGCATCGCCAATCCAGTCATGTCCCGTCTCGTTTTGATCTGGTCCTCTGTAGAGGTCTGTTCCATTATAGTCGCTCCAGTAGTTGCCCCCTGACGGATACCCATTATCCCACGAGTTGGTTGAATTGACACTCGTCACCTGTTCCAGATTGTCTGCGAAGTTGTTATGGTAGATGCTATTGCTGTTAGACTCATACAGGTAGATGGCAAATGTGCTGTTTGTTACGCTGTTTCCACAAATCGTGTTGTTACCAGATCCACCCATGTAGACAGACCCATCCAGGTAGATGCTAAATATGCTGTTTGTTACGCTGTTTCCACAAATCTTGCTGTTACCAGAACGAAACATGTAGATGCCATAATAATTGTTTGTTAGATTGTTTCCACAAATTACTGTTCCAGAGGAATTAAGGGAGTAGATACCAAATCCAAAACTGGTGATTCGTAGTTCTTTGATCGTTACATCTCTACCCGAAGTTAGGTCTACTCCTCTTTCGTATGTCGCTCCAGTGCCCCGAATCCGGTAGCTTGCCCCATCGACCGTGATATTGCTCCTTTCCACAATGATTGCTGCGTTTGTACTGCCAGAGAGGGTGTATACAGTGTTATTGCAGTTCAGAAGGGGGGCGTTTGGAGGATCTACACTTCCATCAGCTCTAATGTAGATAGGTAGAATACTTTTCGTGGAGTAGTAGATGTCGTAGTTTGTACCGTTATAGTTGGTCCATGTCACAGCTGGGATGTATGGACCATCATGACTTCTGTAGGTAGTCAAAGCGGGTGTGGTATATACAGATGAAACGGTGGACGCAGTGTCCGTAACTTGTTCCGTAGGAGTCCACGACCATGGGGAACTAAAGTGAGCCTGACGGTAGTGGATTTCCCGGTCTCGCCAATAAGCCAGGTGGATGTAGCCGCTTGTGTAGGGATTGGTGCTGTCCTGTCCATCAACAGCTAGGGTTGGAGTTCTCTCGTCTACGCTGGCTTCCAGCGCAAGCCATCCAACATGCCATGAACCCGCGCTATCCGTACTATAGGCATATTGGATGTCGTTCAGAAAAGTGGAATCGTAGTAAACGTGCCACGCTACGACTACTACGTCGCCTCCTCGTGTGGCTGCGATTGAAGGCCAGTTCTTGGTGCGACTAGACTCATCGCAGATCCATTGTTGCGTCCATGACATGCCTCGGTTGCTGGACTTGTCCAGAACCACATCATAGGCTGAAGCTGAGCTTGCTCCCCACTTGTAGGCGATGTAAATGTAGTCGTTACCGTCGGACCCCCGAGCGGTGGTGATGCAGGTTTGAGAGTGGACGTTACCATCAGGCCAATTACCATGCAGCTTCTGTTTAGACCATGTTGCGCCATCATCTTGTGATTGGGCGAACATGAGGTCTCGATCGTCATACGAATAGACATATTCGTATGAAATGTACTGTCGATCGTTCACACCGTATTGGTATTCTGAAGTAATAGATGGATAGCGATCGTCGCTACCGAGAACATTGGCAACAGGACTTGTGCTCCACGTTGACCCAATCCTTCTCAGAACGAAAATGTCATGATCGTTAGACGTCCATTCACGCTCAAACGCCACGTACAAGTTGTCGCCATCCCCAACATCAATCGCAATCGAAGGATACCGTAGATTGTTCGACCACGACAAATCGTAAATCTGCCCCCATGAAACTCCGCTATCAATCGAATATGAAACACCAATATCATAGTATCCAGTTGCAGAGTTGTAGTGTTCATAAGCCACATACAACCAGCCTTCGCTGTCGGTAGTCATTGATGGCCTCGTTTCAGCACTCGAATAATATTCAGGGCATACTGCTTGATAGTCAGTCCACCCCAAGATACCCGGCGTTTCCATCAACCAGTCAATAGAATTCAGAACCAGGGTTCGCAGCGTTGATCCCTCCAAACAGTAGAGCGGAAAAGCGCAGAACACAACTTTCTGTCTCTCCCCCTCATAGACCGTTACGGCTGTCCAGCTGGTCCCGGTGTAATGGATTACTTCCATACCCGTGTCCGTCGGAGCAATTCCGTCATCAAAAGGAGGGACATTATCCCAGAGGAAGCTAGCGGGTAACCCACTTGTTACTAGGTGACTTGACTCGGTCACAGTTAGTCCAGGTGCTCCTGTGTGATCAGTCTGGTATATTGCATGCGCCACGTTCACCATAAACCTGTCACTGCGATGGTCATAGCCTATGTCTTCACCTTCAAGAAAAAGGCTACCACCTCCAGCGACGTAGGATTCTAGCGTGATCGAGTCAATAGAGTCCACAGCCTCGTTCCAATAGTCGCCACAACTCCATATTACTAGTTCGAATCTGCTAAGAAAGTCGAGTGATGGATTGCCCATGGATGATTCGTTCCAGACGAGGAAATCTTTACCTGCACCGTTAAGGATTGATTCAAACTCAAGCACACTCGTTCCATTGATGCTGTTGTTTCCGTCGTTGTCATCCACTAGGAGGATCTTAGGGTAAAATTGGACGAGGATGCTCTGTGATTGACGGTTGTTCTCGATATTTGTTTCAAAAGGCACGGGTAATACGCTAGCTGTTACATTGTAGACGCCCTCAACTAGAGGCCCCCAAGAGTAATTAATAGCATGAGACGCACCAATTTCGAAAGCCAAGATTGTTTCGTTTCTAACTGTAGTACCGTTTATCATCAGGTTTAGTTCGACATTGGACTCGTTGTTCAAGCCTCTGTTATTAACAACTGCTTCAAGTGTCCATGAGTCATTTGGTTCCAGAATTATGGGAGCATGTAGCTCCACTTCTAATTCATGTTCAGCCACGTCGGGAAGCTTGATTCTGAGTTCAGGATCTCCAAACAGGTTAATCTCGTAATAGCAGTATCTGTCTATTGCAGAACCAATGCGACCTGCATTGTCCTCTTTCGCATCCTGATTTGCAATTCCCAAGTTAAGTATGGTCTCTCCAAATACTGCGTCCCAGAACTCTCGATCGAAATGCTGGGATGCTCCGTCTGTGCTGTATCTTTTTCCCCAGCCGTATCTCGAGTTCGAAATGAATGCTACTGCTCCATGAGCTTCAGTGGTTAGATGTTCACTTATACAATCATAGTTGGTATATGTTCCAGGAGATGTTGTTCTACCATCAAAGGCTCCACTGTAGCACCCTTGGCTATATCCAATGAAGTAAAGTTGGTCATTTGTCAGTAGTGTGTCTACGTCAGAGTTGATCATCTTCATGACGTAGCCTACGTTTGCGTGACCCATGTGGTTAATGAGGTGCGCGTTGTCGTTGATCAGGTGGATTAAGTCGGTTTTAGGCCAGTTGTAGCTAGCATGGTCTCTGTCATAAAGTGTCGAAACGTCAAAGCTAGCGGAATAGGCTGAGTTTTCAAAGCCCACTGTTGTGTAGCCATGAGTGGTAGCGCCTACTTTAATTTCGTCTTTATAGTTGCCACCCCATTCCGCGATTCCTCCAAAACCTAAGTTTTCACCGACCATCCACGCTTTCCTGAAATTTTGGTCAACGGAGGCGTTTTGATAGGAGAGGGTTTTCCTGACGAAATTCTGCACTTCTTCTGGACGGTCAACGCACGCTCTTCCAACATAGACTTCGGCGAAAAGATCGATTTCCCCTCCGCTTGGACCGTCGTTAGGTTCACCATAAATACCGTCCCCATCATAATCAAAGGTTCCGTCCAAGCAAGCGAAGTACATGTCTGCAGGAATGTCATAATCGATCTCTACGCTCACACTTGCAAGTCCACGGTGGGGAATGATGGCCTCGCCGGTTTCCCAGCCATCTCCATCGCCTCCTAACAAGACATATCGCACACTCCAGTTCTGGTAGGCATCAATAATGAAATTTCGAATCTTAGTTTGATTGTCAGTGCCACCATCAGGGCGGGTTCCATCATAGTTCGTATATATCCAATCAGTGGTCACTATAGTTGCGTTAATCCCACGAGAGACTTTCTCATCCCGTAAAGCTTGGAAATTGTATGGTCCAGTAGTATTAGCAAGCTCCTCATTCGTTATGATCACATATTCAATACTTGAAGTCTGCATTGGTGTGGGATAGCTTTCAAGTATCTCTGGATTGTCGACAATCGCTCTCACTGTCGTGCGGTGGTCTTGATGTCCACTAGTGACGAAGGAGTCTTCTTCTGTTTCCGGGCTCAACTCAACCTCGACTGTGATGGATTCATAGTAGTAGATCTTCGCGGATTTAGGTATGAATCTAACCGGGTGAAGATTCACCATGAGAATTCGGTATCCCATTTTGCTTTGAACACTAATGCCGGAATGTAGTCTGCTGGGATAGGGATCATCCGAGCTATATATCGTCTCGTTCAGAAAGGCTTTTGGATGCGCAAGTGCCTGCTCGCGGGAGGACAGAGGCACGTCTTCTTCCCCATGCTTCACGAGATATAGACCAGGAAGATCGATCTTCCGACCGCCAACTACTCTAAAGGTTCTGACCAGCTTTCCGGGCGGAAGCAGTATCTCCGCGGTTTTAAATGGCAGGACTGGCGAGCCTGCTATTTCCCATTCCGGCAGACCGTCCATGGTAACAGAGACAAACGCAAGACTCTCGTTAAATGAACCCACCTTTTTGACCCTAGCTTCCGGAAAGCGATAAGTAATCGTGATCCTGTCGTTATACGCCGCGTTCGCAAGCTGTATCTTAGGGCTATCATTGTTTCTATCGCCATCATCATATTTTTCTGTATAAGAGGGAGACATTACCATCCATTCTCTCTCAGAAGTAGCCTTGATTGGGGTGTTAATCGTGGATACCATTGATAAAATAATAAGGGTGAATAAAATAATTGATGTTACTCTTTTCATGAAATAAGCGTTCTCCTTCCCCTTTTCTAGAGAACCAAGATTAGCCAGGTTTTATTATTTATGCTTTTGGGGATACATTTAGTACACGATTTTGATTTCTGCACGTGCTTCATTAAGTAAGCTGGCTCTCAGAGGAGCCATAGTCATTTTGGATTGAAATTGTCGATTTCTATCATAAATTACAGAGCATTACAAAAAGTCAAAAGGCACAACTCTTTCTCATCGATATCACTTCCTTCTGAAGCTTTCTAGATAAGATTTTTTGTGCGTGCGAGAGTGTTCATTAGATTAAATAAACTTGTGAATCTATGATTGTTACTCCGAACTAACATTCACACTTTGTCCTCTCTGAGATTTATCATTCTCTGGATTCGGATTTTAACCTAGTTCATAAAAATAGGGAAATGTAGGGGAAATAATTTGCGTAGGTTTGGCGTGCTATTCGACTACAGTTAAAGGTGCAACCCGTCCACATCTTGGGCATTCATCTTCAAATACTTCGCCATTACCCAGGGCAAGGATTTTCTCATAATCTTCTTCTCTGGAGCTTATTTTTAGCAAAGTTGTTTTACCACAGTTTGAACAGATAGCTTTAATTCTTGCCACACATCCACCTCCTCTATATTTATTTAAACAGTTTTTGAGACTATTTGGTGATACTAATGGTAGTACTAGTATAAAATACCAAAGTATGGCTATTTCAGCCTTTTTTTGGCAAGGGTACTGACCGAATCGAGTATTTTCAGTTCAGATGAGTACGCATTAACTCACGATCTACACTTCAAAGAAATCTCAAAAATTTTCTTCTCAATTTTGGTTGTCATTTCAGAAGATCAACCAAAGAAATGAAGTCTACTAAAAAAGATCAACCTCAGAGCAATTCACACGTGTACTTTCTGTGTCATACCATGGGGTTTAATGTTATACGTGTAACATCGTAATGACTCCATCAAATCCTAAAATTAGCTTATCATGCGTTAATCGTCAACCTAAAAGAATGAAAAAATGATGATAAATCAGAATATTCATCCAAGTCCATTGAAGTATATGTATGGAGGGATATAGAACAAAGTATGATACTTTGTGCTAATATTCGTTAGTCTGATATAACAAACATTTCATCCATCGAATTGAATACAGAATGTCTTTCGGATTTTTTAGGGTTTTATAGGAATCCTTTAAGTCCAAACGACTTGATCATCAAAAAACGCTTTCTTAAGACTACAAACCTTTGATAGTAGCTCATCCAAGAGCTTTAAAGAGTTTAGAAAGAAAAGAACTAAGGGCGCTAAAGGAATTCTTTTGCCTATCCGTAGCGGTCAATTCACTTTATGCCCCTAAAAGCTTAGAGAAAGCCACAGTACGACCTCTGCAAGTTTTTATACACTATAAGGGAAGAGCATAGATAATCAAGTAAAATCAAAGCGCGAGCAAAGAATACTCAAAGGGTGTCTTAATGGAACACCTTTAGAAACCCTTTAAGTGCTATAAGCGGCTCATGAAAAACTCTCAAGGCTTACCAAGGCACCTTTAGTCCCATTGGTCGTTTATCTCCTCCAAGGATGTTTTCATGATACCGTCGGTAACTTCTTGAAGCCTTTTCGTATTTACCAGAATACAACAATGGAAAACTCTTCCGATCACCATTCACACATCTCTAACTGTACGTCGCAGAGAAACTATTTGTGATTCTCACAGCTCAAGAAGCTAAAATCAAGTGTTTCATGATGTGCTACGAAAAAGTCACAGTAGGCGGCTGTAAGGAATTCATGTGTGCACAAACAATTAACTATGCTAACTTTCTTTTTCTGCAAACTCGCTGTCAGTTTGTTGGTTTTTCTTTAAATCCATAATTATTTCTTCTAGAATTCTACCATGTCTTTCTTCATCCTCAGCTATTCCTTTCAATTGTTGAGAGGCTTCTTCGAACTTCAATTTCTCTGCGAGTTTAGCTAACTTTAGATATCCATTTTGACGGTTTAATTCCCTTTTTTGAAGCTCTATTAAAGAGGGAGTGATTTCACAAACGCTTTTTTTCATTAATCATTCCTTACTTGACTCTTCTTCTAATCCAAAAGAAGATTGTTGTTAGGGGTATCAGCCACGATGTGTCAAAGCCCGCTGATCCGTTTTACCATTCATGATTCTCATACCAAAGTCTGCTTCATTTTTTGCGTCTTGAATGTGCAACGCAACTTGGTCAAGTGAGGGCTTGATTTTAGAGCCACAGTTAGGACAGAACTCATTTTGGGAAAATTCCATATAACTATCGCATTTGAAGCAATTCGCATTTATATATGTCTGCAATCAAATCCTCCCTATATTTCACCACTGATAGTGGTGAATTTGCCATAATAAACTTTTGCTTCCACAATTAAGACTTCAATCAGATTTTCATCTGTAATCGGCTTTCAATCTGGTCATAGTATTGATTTCAGGTGGAGCTTTGAAGAGCAGTAACTAATTCCTCACCCTTATCTAACCTCTATAAAATCACGCGAAAAATGTTGTAATTAAATACAGTATTGCAAATATTAGAAAATTCGGTTTAACTGCTTTGGGCTTTTATTGAATCTTGGAACTCCTATTCTTGATACCAAAGTTCCATATTTTTCTATCATCTCCTCAATGAAAGGAAAATCCAGTCTGCAAATTCGTTTCCACTTTTTTAAGTGTTGAAATTCTATGCATGCTACATTATTGAAATCAAAGCAAATCGGGTAAGCAGATTTCTCTTCAATAAAATGCCAAAGAGTGTATAAGTTCTCGGGTAATTCCCCCTCCTCTAGATATCGTTTTTGCATCCATTTCAGAAAGTTCTTCCTTTTTTCTTTCACTTTTTCTGTAATTGCGTTTGGAAGAATTGAGCTTGTTATTCTTGGATATTTGTGAAGTAATTCTTGGAATGATGATGCATTATTGGGGTGTCTTTTCTCAACCCATTTCAAAAGCTTTTGCTTGTCATTTTCTAATCTTTCAACTACCTTTTTATCATGCTTCATCGGAGGAAAATTGGGGCTATCAAGGTATTTTTCCAAAACAGGAAATCCGTAACAAACCATAATACTTTGGGTTTTATGTAAGACAAGATCACATTTCGGACTAAAAACGATGGCATATCTGTTGTATTTCCAGCCAGTGGTTGTCGTCGTACGATAAATATCACCTGTCCAGACATTTTCAGTTGAGTCAGGTTCAAAAAACATTAATCGATTAAATAATCGAATATCTTCAGAAGTTGGGTGGTTTGCTTTTGTCATTTTGGTTTTATTCAGTTTGCTTATCAGGGTTTTCATCTGCGTATATTCGCTAGCTTCTCTAGTTCTTCGTGAAACGAGTCTTGTCACGATATTAACAAGCTCACGAGCTGCTGATTCTTCCCCTACATCTAAACAGAGAAGTTTTACAAGACTATTTACTGTCTTTTCTACATTTCCTACAAAAAACTCTCTCATTGCAGTGTCTTTTGCCTTATTCACTATTGCTTCCCAAAGAAAAATCAATTCAAGTGTATCGTTTATTGACTTTGAAATAAGGCTCCCAAGGAGTGATGGATCCGCTGCTTCTCCAACTTTTGATAGACCTTGTTCTGCTATGTAACCACAAAGAGGACCATAAGTTACCTTGTAGTAGTGATTGAGATTTTGTGGGTCAGTAGATTCAAAATCTTGAGCCATTATTATAACGACATACGGACCAGGAATGTCATGAAGAGCGTCTACTGCGAGTGAATAATCAGAAAATCCACCTGACCTTGTTCCAGCTCCAGCTAGATCCAAATCTATTACTACAACTCTAACATTTCTGATTGTCTTGGGAATGGGTTTTTCACCATCCCAATATTGAACTGTTAATCCGTTTTTCACTAGTTCTGTTACTGCTCTTTTAATATCATCATCATAACGATCGTCAACAAACAGTATTTTCCCTATTTCTCTAGTCACTTCAACCACTTACCTCTATTGGCAGTATCACTCCAATATTTGCACCTGGCATTAGTCCAGAAATCTCCCCTTCTTCTAAGATTTTCAATTTGCCATTATTCATATTGGCAATCCGATCAGCAATGTACAGCCCCAACCCCATTCCCTTAGGCTTCCTTGTGAAAAAGGGCAAAGTCAAAAGACTTAAGTCATCATCTTCAAAACCCGGACCATTATCACTAACTACTAAAATCCCCTTTCCGTTATATTTATCCACTATAACCTTAATTTTTCCCTTTCCTGGTTTCTTGCGAAGAAGCTAATAGAAGCTATTGTCAAGGAAGTTGAGTAGTAACACTGTTATTAGACGATCAGATCCTATTGCTTTAATGTCACTACGTATTTCAACCTTATAACCAATTTTACTTCTCTCAAGCTTGTGACCTAAGAGCTTGAGTGCTAACTCTACTGGCTTTTCAAGCTTAAAGGTTTCAACGTCTAGTGAGGATTTCTGCATTAGGCGACCTAGACCTCTAATTGTTGAGTCAGCTGACTGAATCAGAGAGATTATGGAATTTATCTGATCGACATCCATTTCTTCCGTGTGACTACGAATTTTCCTAAGAATCTTCAAGGCTTCGTGTAAATCACGTAGGATTTCATGAACCGGCATCATATAAGTCAGACCGATTGAGGCAGCAACTAAGAGAGGTTGTTCTTTTTCCGCTAGAAGGTCATCAAACGCCTCTTTGGTATCTGATATCAAATCATTGATTTTAACCTTAATTTCAGCGGGAATACTAGTTTGATCCCATAGCATTTTGTTCATAGCGGTGAGATTTCTAGTGAATATTGCTTGGTCTGTCTTACTTCGAGTTCTGCCAAGGATTTCTTTGAGTATTTGTCTATCCGTGTTTCTCTCGGCTTCAAAGGCAGTAAGTACACTAGTAACCAAACTTTTCAGATCCCTGAACTCATCGTTATCAATTAATCCTTCACGATCAGTTTTATCGAGTAATTTTGGATTATTTTTTGATGATATCTCGATAGATCCAATCACTTGGTTTCTACTTACACGCATCTGGAATTCTCTAACCCTACGTGAATCCATATTTAGCCAATCATTGTCGGGATTCCCATAGGGTAGAACCCGAAACTCATCTCTAAAGACTTTGATTCCTGTGTTTGGTTTGATCATTTCGTTATAGATGGCTGTAGATCCCAACACAGCCTTTTTATCTTGTATATGCAAATCCCACGAATAGAACCTGAATCTAAAAGATCCACAAGTTGGTTTTCTGTCACCTTTGAAATCCTCAGGATTTCTAATATCTTTCTCCTGTACTTTCTTTCGCAGCATCCTGGTATCCAGTTCAACCAGATCGGCTCTGTTGAAATCGTAGTCAAACTTAACCCGACCCAAGCTGTCGACAATACCAATGAATTTGTAAGTTGCTGATTTTATTATGTCAGTTATATTATGAATCTTAATCGCTGGAGCTAATTTATCATCAACCAGGGTGTTAATATTGAAATCTGAGAGGTCAGCAAAGGGAGATTTCAATGCCTCTATATTTCTTTGAACTTGAGAAATCAGTGAAGGCGACCACTTTCTTTGAAGTTTTCTAATGGTTAATTGTGTACCACTCGTAGAATCAGGTTTGTTGAACACCTGTGGCTCAGTTACTTCCCATTTTACGGGGACATCTTCAAGAAACCCTTTGTTTTTCTCAAATGCTTGCCAGTCAAGTATGAGTTTTGTTTCAAGTTTTGAACCTTTTCTTCTACTAACAAGCTCAGTCTGGTATCCAAGCTTGTGAACAGCTAGTCGACCTAAACCTTTTTCGCCTAAGCAAACCCTCTTCCGACTTTCTGAAAACCTTGGTTTTCTGTCAGCTCCTCTTGCTTTTGACAGAGTTCCCAATTCAAGCCAAGATGAGAGGACAGTATCTGTGGACATGCCATGACCATTATCTTTGATTATGATGTAACCTTTATCTTGCTCACTAACTTGGTGGAGAGAGACCTTCACTTCTGTGGCATCTGCATCATAAGCATTTTTTACTAGTTCTGACATAGCTGCGATTTCATCAGTGATCAACTGCTCGCCAAGTAGAAGCATCAATCTTGACCTTGCCCTAACTCTAGCTTCTCCTCGTTTGACTACAGGCATTATTCCACTCTCAATTGGATAGAGCTCTTTTGTAGCATCATGTTAATAGGATCTTCAATAGATTCATTCGGATCATGTAGTTTCGTCTGAAAACCGGATTCTCCGAGTCGATTTATAACAGTACTACAGGTCTCAATTGAGATCTCAGATGCAATCCATCTGCGTGACAATTCAAGTGACACCACTCCACTCGTTCCCGAGCCAGCGAAAGGATCATATACAATATCCCTTAGGTTAGAAGATGTGGAAATGATTCTTTGCAAAAGTGCTTTCGGTTTCTGTGTAGGAAATTTCACGTTTCTATTATAGCAAGGCTTGATGTCAAACCACAAGTCTTGCACAGGTTTTCCAGGCATTTCATCAAGGTAGCGTTTTAGTAAAGGAACCCGCCCATCTTTATGTGCAATTCTTCCATTAGCCAGTAATTCAAGCATTTTGGACTTACTATAACGCCAGTATCGCTCAGTACCTAGAAATTTATACTTTGGATTCCCATTAGATTTGCCACCTGGTCCAGTTAGATCCCCGAGAGCGAACTTTCTTCCTGTTTCCTTTTCTTTATGGCGATAAGCGTTTTTTATGTACAATTCTTCATAAGGTATAAACTGCGAGTTCCAAACGTAATCTTTTGATTTTGCATAGACTAAGATTGTATCATGAATTCGACCGAAATGACGACTTCCCTGCCGATAATCATTGTGACAGCTCTGTCGCTTCCATATCACTTCATTTACGAAGTTTCGACTATGAAAGATCGTATCTGCAAGTACCTTTAGATAGTGAGAAATATGCCAATCACAATGAATATAGATGGATCCTGTTGACTTTAAGACACGTCTGAACTCAGCCAAGCGGGGTCTTATCCAGTTGATGTACTCCTCATTACTAATCCATCGATCATCAAAAACACAATTATTTAGACTATGAACCCTTCCTGAGAAAAACGGAGGATCAGCATATATTAGATCTATAGATCCTTCAGGGAATCGTTTTGTTGTTTCATAACAGTCCTCATTATACAGAAAGGAATCCTGTGATTTTTCTAGGGAATATAAAGACTCATGCATCAAATCCAATCACTCTTTCATCTCATTAATCAGAGAACAATCACAATCTCTGAAGTCTGGATTAAGATTGACTGAAACAGTACTTATTCTTTGCCAAGAATCACTCACGCCATGATTTTCCTGATTCAGATTTCATTTTTTGGGGAGTCAATATTTTTCCAAAAAAAAAAGGGATTGTACGGGAATAATTCAGGGGATGTCTCCACTGTGGTGGGGGTTCGAATCCCACCTTTGCCCATAAGACAATAAAACAGACTTGTCCTCGGCATACATCACTCTGAAGTGCCGAAAAGGTTGTGTGATAGGATCTGTGAGTACATGATGCCTTCCCTCAACCTCCCAAGATCAGGATAGAATACAGGTTTGTTTCCTTTTCTTGTGAAAATACGGCTTGGTGCTTTACATTTCATGGCGTCTGATCTACTTAGAACCGTTATGCCAGAAATGAAATCAGCTGCACACCTTTCATATTGACCCTTAGCTTTGCCAAAAATGATTACCTGTGCGCGTGCGCCATATTTCGATTTCAGTTTTATCGCTCGTCGCCTTGCGGACGCAAGGTCTTTGATGCCGGCAAATGGGCATGATAGCAGATACCATCGGAATGTCTGCTCAACTTGCTCAGTCAAGGATTGTTGCTCATTCCAGAACTTACTATCGCAATAAGCGATTTGAAGGCAGTTTTTACTCATCTTGAATTCACCAGTCCCATATTAAATGTAAGGTAATCGTACCAAAGGTCTCTGACTAGCTACAATTTTTCGAGATCGCCTTCGCCTTTTAGATACGTGAAGTTTACAGGACCACCTATTTTATTGTACAGATACTCTTCTTGTTCTTCTTTAGTCAAAAGTTTCCGCATGGGTGTTCAGTGTGCATTCCTCTATCTGATTCTTTCATGAATCCTGATGTTACTTGAATACAAAAGCGCAATTCACATAGATGAGTGTACAAGCAAGAACCGATAGCAAAATTCCATCGTAAATACTCTACCGTTTTAACCATCACTAAAGTATGGTTGTTAGATAATAATAACACCCACAAATTCTGAAAGGTCGAGGATTATTAATATAGGATGTCCGATGTCTCCCATGGGAGACATTGGGCACCCGATATAACTACGCTTCAGCAAAGTAACTAATGTCAAAACTGAAATCGTCTACATCGTGGATATCAGGTGACACACTCAGAGAAACTATTACTTCCCAGATTGTTTTGTTAGGCAACCTTGCATACTCTGTTTTGTAGTATGTGAACGTGAGAAAGTCTGTAGCATTTTCCGGCAACCAATTCAATCACATTATATAAAGACGTAACTGATTCATATTGGAATTTCATGCGTGTCCGCATTTGGAAGATTAAAGAAACCCCCTAACCTCTCTCTCCCTTTTTCTTGCCTAATGAGGAAAAATCCTGTTTCAGAAAAAATGGGGTTGTGCGGGAAAACTCGGGAGATATCTCCACTGTGGTGAGGGTGCGAAGCCAACCAATTAGTCATCAACAACATATCCTCACCAACATCACTCTAACCAAGATGTCTTCTGAAGAAGCTCGTCAGTCTTAAAGTGTGCTCAGTCAACCGATGGTTCGGGCCCTCAAGGCTGGGCAATCCTTTCTTTTCGTTATACACATGTATCTTAAATATTTGGAAGGAACAGCTGATTGTTTTGAGGGCCCGAAAATGAACGATATCTCTGAGGATTATATGGGGATCAGAGAACCTTATGCGAAATCCATGCCGAAGTGTCAAGTTGACACTGTTGACAGATTTTTTCTGATAGATAGAGTCTATGCAGAATACGCCAAGTATCCATACATCACTGCTAAAGGAATCTGCAAAGCTTGGACGGAAACACGAAGAGAAGCTAAGAACCTCTACAATAACCATGGAAAAACCATCAAGACCTACCTCTGGAAAATCAGAAAAAAAAGATGGCAACCGAAAAAAGGCTTACCCCTAACGACCCCTCAGACCTTGCCGCATAAGCGTGTTTTTAGGTGGGAGGGTATTGGCAGGGAGTTGTTACCTGAGGGGGTTCGTGGTGGATTTGTTAAGTGGAAGGGTTGGAGGGTGGTGGATAATCGAAATCAGCAGGTTGTTTTCGAAGATGTTTCTGGTTCTGTGCATTGGTGGCCTTTCTCTTCGGGTGGCAAGGATGTTGTTGTTCTTTATCTTAAAGGTGCTTTGCAGGAGGGTCGTGCAAAGGCTCTTTTCGCAAAAGCCTTTCAATTTCTTAGTAATGAGGCTTTTGGTAGATTTTTGGATCGTCCTCTTCGGGAGGAGAGTCGTCATTGGGTATTTAAAGTTGGGAAGCGGTTGACTCCTTTTGTGATTCGCCAGTTTGAGAAAGATAATGGTATTATCATTTCTTCTGATAGTAGTCATCCGGGGAAATTGGAGGTTCATCAGAAGATGCTTGGTTCTGCGGAGGAGCGTGTTTTGGTTGAACGGCAGAAGGCAATGTATGAAGAGAGATTGCTGGTTTTGGAGAAGAGGAAGTTAGCTGAAGTTGTACGTAGGAATGAACGTGAGGATCAGTTTCGTAAACTTTCTTTTGACCCTAGACGTATTTATCTTGGTCATAAACGCTGGTGGGACCCTGTTTCGAATCAGGGATTTATTCGAGTTGGTGGAAACCGTGGGTATGTTCCGGGGGATCGGGAAGGTTCTCCAACATACTAAGTGCACTCAAGCGCGTGCATAGTGCGCTGATTTCAGGAGGAGGGGGTTCGAATCCCGCCCCACGCAATAATTCATTCAATCAATCTAGCCAACTTAATCAAAACCAATTCAACCAACCCAACCTAACAGACAACATATGCGCGTGCATATCGTCTACTAGATGGCATGAAAAATATGAAAAAAACGCACGCATTTATTAGTGGAATACAGTAATTTAAAATTTTGAGAGGGAAATGACCGTGTCAACGGTTGATAGAAATTTTCCAGCTAATGTCCGCCAGATGTTTGGGGCAATAGAGCAGGATGCTCTAATCGCATTTTATCGAGAACTGTATCAAGAGTCCATAAACTCATTTCGTCAAGTTCTTGAGATTGTTATTAGAGAGCAAAGACGGTCCAATCGAGCCTTCCATAAAGGCTCCATTTATTATTACATGGGACGAGCACTAATCGGTATTGACGACAATCTAGAGGCTGTACGAAATATACTATACGCTTATGTTGAAGACGTACTTAACCAACCCTTGAATCTTGAAGATAATGCTGATAGAACCCCTGCGGCTGTATTTCTCAGAGATGGTTTCATAATTCAACTTCGTCTTTTAGGAGGTATTAAAACAGTCTCAAGAAGAGTCAAAGAGTCATCACAATCTTGGCTCCATGCTTTTGATCCTGAGCCACTTCTTAATGAAGCACTTTCTCGAATGAATGTTGCTCCTGCAAACATTCTTTCCCTCTGCGAGAGGCAGAACTTGAGGATCGGACCAGTTGCTTTGGGATTTCCGCAACCTAGAGGTAGACGAGTTTTCATTGGAACTAACTACGATAGTCATGCACACTTAATACCAGAAATGCGTATTGCAGTCATGATGCGGAATTACATTCCTGTATTAACTAGGGATGTAGTCGTTCCACAGAACACAAACGTTCATGATGTTTCCCTTGTTCTTCTACATACCTGTGGTTGGGCAGTTTTTGATGTAACAAATCCTGCTGGTCAAGTAATGGAGATTGAAAGAGCACGAGACTATGGAGTTAATGTTTTACTTGTTCGCTCAGACCCAGCAAGTCATCCACCACATGTCTCTCAAATGATATCTTCCTTAGGCTATCGGTTAGAGACCTATCGTGATGTGAACGTTCTGCGACAAGTTATTGGTAATTTCTTACCCCCATAGTCGCGTGCAAGCGCACGCGCATTGTGCCGGAGTTAAAGAAGAGACCTCGGAGAAAATTAGAATATGAGGATGGATTCCGCGGAATGAAGAAAGATGAATTACTTGAGATGATCACCCACCAATATCTCAGATCCAAAGAATTCAACGGAAAAGACCTCTCTGGTTTCGAATCGAAGAAAGATCATATTATTGCCCTTGTAAGGGAGGGTAAAATCGAAATTAATTTCGGGGATAGACATCCTAATCGACACATAAAGGCGTTTGAATTGGATAACAAAGATTCACAAATCGCCAAGATTAAGAATATTGGATTAGAATATGCTTGTGCATACCCAACAAAAGAGCACCTTAAGAGCGTGGTGGACATCAACGAATTCAGGGATAGACCATTCACTCAAAAGATTGCATTGGGAGAACCAGTGCTTAACTACGCCATTTTTGATCTGAGCGTACTGGAATCTTACAGAAATGATCCTCGCTATTTCTACTCTACTGATGACATAGGAGGCTGGATTTCCATTTCTGATGAGTATTACCATTCTTTGGAAATGAAACCTTCAGACAAGATCTTGCTCCACTCTTTTGGCTTCTGCTACGAAAAAGACACAATGAATCGTGCTGTCGCTGTCTATTACTGCTATTTGGCAGATTTGACTCCAGAGCACCAACAAATATGGAATAGCAAAACCCTGAGAGGAGATTATCTCTTGCATCCTGATTACGCAAGAAGTTCAGCGGGTTATTTCTACGAAAAGGAATCGATTTTTGTTGCTTTTATAGAAGAATTGCATACGATCAACGAGTTTTCAAAATTGATGAATCGCCCTAGCCTTTTCCATGAGAGCTATAAAAAAAATAGACCAAGAGAATTCAGTTTCTTAATCCGTCCAACTCACAAAGAGTTCAACTCATTTGCTCATTTGTTAGACAAGATGATTTCCGAGAATATTAACAAGAATTTCTTTCAAGACGAAATCCCTGACCAAACCGAGAGAAAAAGATCAGATGGCAAAGTAATTGTCCAAAATAAAGGGACAATTACACTGCTTAAAGAATGGTTAGATACGAAAGCTTACACACCTGATCCAAAACCCAAAGATGGAATGATTCAGACTTTCAAAAGGATTAGAAAAATGAGAATGAAGCCAGCTCACAAAGTCGATGAAAATAGATTTGAACAAGAATATTTCAAGAAACAAAGAAGACTAATGATTGAAGCATATACGGCAGTAAGAACACTGAGGCTTATTCTAGCAAATCATCCTAGAACGAAAACTTATGAGGTGCCTGAGTGGCTATACAAAGGGGAAATTTGGAATTTTTAGTGTGTGTGGGGGGTTCGAATCCCACCCCCAGCGCCATGCTCGCGTGGGCAAAATCCCATAAAATCAGTCAGTATATCAAGACTCGGTTTCCTTGCGACGTACAATCAAGAGGCGAATGCGCGTACGCTCCCTTAACTCCATAACTTATCGTAGATAGAAATTTTTGGATAGTGAGATACGTTGTCGCATGCGGCAATGGTCTTTCTCATGTTTTTCAGGATTTTGCTTCCTTCAAATCAGCGTCTTAGGTTTTCCATCCTTGGCCACTGTAAGCATGGCTTCTTGTACGTCGCATCAGCCTTCGAATGCACAGCAGCTGTTTTAAGCGAGATCTCCTCTTTTTCCACGCCTTCTCTGAAGGTGGGATAGTTATAGTCTTCAACCTTAATTCATTGCAGCACGCCACAATGGTCTTTTCCACGTTTTCGGGGATCTGCTCCAGCATTTGCGACGTACATTATAAGCAGATAAAGAAATCAGCGTTTCTGAAAGCTTCAATCCAGTCTTCCAAGATTTTTGTTGTTGCTTTGCTAAGCTTAGGCAGGCTGTCCCGAGACCCGTAAAATGTCATCGTCAATGCGCGTGCGCATCATAACAGTGAGACCTAGTGGGCTCTCGTATGATGAAATTTTACTTATCGATATTAAGGTCTTTTTTGAACTGACTCAGTTTCTGTTCGGTTTTGTCCATGAACTCCTCAGCGTGATCCAGGTTTTTCCTTACTCGCACATCTAGCTGTTCCAGCTCCTCCAAAATGTCCTTTGGTGTCACTGGATGCTGCTTCCTAATTTCCTCTTGATTGATCTCTAATTTTTCGAAACGCGTGAGTATCTTGTTTTTCTCTTGTTCTTGAGCATCTAAACGCTTTTCCACGAAAGCACGAAGATCCACAACCTGTTGTTCCTTGGTTTCCAAGTCCTTGGTAATAGTCTCTGTTAAGACCTTCTGGAAGCTTAGATCTTTTTGAAGAGTCACCACGATTTCTTCCAGAACTTCCATTTTCTTAACATCATCTATGTTTACATTGGGAATGATTGTGAGAAACTTTTTCAGCTGTAGGAATTTTTCTCGCAGCTTTACCGTTGTCAAATAGGTATCATCGCTCTTCGGGATTGCTTTCCCGCAGAGTTTCTTACCAGCAGTCAACCCGATTCCCGAGTCTATCGCGGCACTCAAAAACATCTTTCGAAAACAGTGAAAAGTCAAACTTTTCCCATTCAAGCTTATCTGAGCTTTCGTCGCAAGCTTTTGAAGCAGTCTATTGAGCCACTCGTCACTGATGTGGCTTTTCGCGTTTGATGGGAATAGATAGACGTTGCCTTTCTTCAAAGTTGGGAGATAAGTCTTCAGCAGGTTGACGGTTTCAGTGCTTAGAAAAGAATTTGCAACAACCTCTTCTTTCCCAGTCAGCAAGTCGAACTGTATCGGGGCTTCTCCATCCAACAACGGTAAGTCTTTTCGCTTAATCTTTATGAAATCTGAAATTCTCAACCCCAAATCCACCGCCATGCTCAAGAACACTCTTTCCCTCAAATCTGCAACTTGAAACATTCTGCGGACATGCTCAATTCGAAGGGGAAAATTCCTGGTTGTCTTCACAGTTTTATCGACTCTACTTCCCGTCCTCATTCTAACTGGCATCTGGTAGTACCTGAAGAGCTGTCTGATACCAAGTGTAAGTGTACGACACGTGTTGGTCTTATACCCTTGTTCCATTAGATTGCTGTGAAACTTTTCAATCTCTTTCTCAAATCGTGCTGCGCGATTACGAAATTCAATGATATTTTCTTCTGGCCTCTGAGTTAAATCATCCTTTCTCATCTCAAGTATCTGTTCAGCTGGCTTACCAAACCATTCACAGAACTTGTTTATTCCAATGCGATACTCCTTTCTAGTGTTGGGATTCGCAACAGATTCCAAGTATTGCTTTACGCTCAATTCCATCTAACCACACTCCTTTTGTTGGTCTTCGCATATCAATTTTGCTGTTTTGCCAACTCAGAGTATGGTATTCACCCGAAGTAGCTCTATCTATGGTGTTACTTCCACTGCGCGCGTAAGGCATGAAAGTAATATATAAGGTTGAAACTTTGAAACTAAACCGATCTTCTCGTTTCATAAAACAAGATATGACTCATAAAGAAATAAGGGAGCAGAAGAATTTCTCTATTGAGCCTATGAGAATAGCACCCAGATTCCGAATCCAATGACTGCCAAGACTGCAAGCACTACGACGAATATTACTACGGCAATGATGGAGATGGCCAGTGCTTTGAGCCATCCAGTGTCGAAGAAGTGTTTCACGATTAGAAGCCAAAGTATTAGTTGCACAATTGCTGCGAGGATTCCATAAAAGTAAGCTCCAAAGATCGCGCCAACTGCTGTTCCAAGAATCACTATCCAGATTGCATCCGTAAGCTTTGCTTTTTTCCCAACAAGTGCCTTTCCAGCAAGCCAGAGACATGGTGATAGCACAATCGTAGAAACCACTATTTGAATCAAAAGATGATCTAAATTAATTGCCATCTAGATCCTTTCCCTTCTTTTCTTTTCCAATCCTAGCGTTGTTTTTGAGTGTTTAGGCTTTTTAGCTTTGCTACACTCGATACGGTTTCTCAGTGACCCATAGGTGCTACCTTGATCTTGATTTTACTCTAGGTCCAAGCAATGTCCAAAGCCACTCAACAAATTCTCTCAAGTTTTTCGTCTGTATGTAAACGTCTCCAGGACCCCTGATCTCCGTTACTAGGCCCTCACCACCCAGAAGGGTCTCTTTTAATCCCCCGAATTTTCTCACCTTGTAGTTACATGAGTCACTGAAGGCTACCAGATGAAAGTTATCCACAATCAAAGTCTCTTTGGCTTGAAGAGTATGTTTGTCAATAGCACCAAAAGTGTTGATGAAAAGATCGCCATCACCTGAAACCTTTATCATGAATAATCCTTGTCCAAAAAGCCCCTTAGTGAAGCCTTGCCATTGAACGTCCAAATCCACATCCTGGGTTGACGCTATGTAAGCGCTTTTCTGTATTATGAAACCATGGTTGGGTTTCACGTCTAATGTTTCGATGTCCCCGACGGGAGCAGCGACAAAAGCTACTTCATCAGATCCTCTTTCCGCCTTGTAATCATTCACCCAGAAGGACTGACGACCGAGTAATTTTAGACCTATACTTCCCAGAATACTTTTCTCTCGTCTTCGAGTGTAAGCTTCTATGTTAGGGCCCATATAAGTCATGGCACCTGATTCCGCAGTTATGGTCTCGTCTTGTTCGAGCTTTACAGTTAGCATTGAATATGATGGTCTGTACTTAATTTGAAACTCCAATGTTGTTACCTGATTCAGCTATTGAAGTTAAATGTTAAAAGAGTTTTCATGCGGTAAGTTTTATTCTTTATATTTCACAGGAACCAAATTTGCAGGTGTGATGTTAGAGATGATTGTTGGACTGGAACATATTGGAATTGCTGTAAACTCGATAGACCAAGCATTAACTCTCTATGAGCAGCTCTTAGGATTAAAGCTTGAAAAAACCATGAAATCCTCACAGCACAAGATTAAAGCAGCTTTCCTCAAAGTTGGAGAAACTGAGGTCGAGTTACTAGAACCGCTGGACAAGGAAAGCCCAATTTGGAAGTTTCTTAAGAAACGAGGTCAAGGAATCCATCATGTTGCTTTCAGGGTTGAGAACATAGAAAAAATGCTAGAGCAGTTAAAGAGACAAGGTGTCATCATGATAGATGAGAAGCCTAGAGCAGGTATCAGAAGTGGGAAGATCGCGTTTCTTCACCCGAAGAGTACTGGAAATGTTTTAATAGAATTATGTGAACACTAGCCTCTCGAATTGCCTCCAGATCATAATGAAACACGATCTCAAATCCAACGCACTACTTTTGGTTATACCATTCACTCCTATCAGAAGATATCTTCTACAAATGAATTGGCAAAAGAAATTGCAAAGAAGGGCGTAGAGGAAAAAACAGTTGTCCTCGCCAAAACACAAACCCTTGGAAGGGGCAGAACTGGAAGACGATGGAGATCTCCAAGAGGAGGAATCTGGTTCTCAATAATATTGAAACCACAAATCACCTCGGAGGATACCCTGAAGCTGACTTTCATAATGTCATTGACAGCTGCAAGGATGTTAAAAGATGATTTTGGCTTGAATGCAGAAGTTAAATGGCCCAATGATGTTCTTGTGAGAGGTAGAAAAATCTGTGGCATTCTCACCGAAGCCTGCACAAAAATGGGCAATGTGAAGTTTGTGATCATAGGTGTGGGCATTAATGCAAACATCGATCTACAAGCTTTCCCTGAAAATCTGAGAAAAAATGCAACATCTTTGAAACATGAGTTAGGGCATTCAATCGATTTGAAGGATTTCCTAATGAAATTACTCCGCCAATTTGACGATGATTATAATCGTTTCCAGCAAGGAGCATGGGATTTCTTACTAGAGGAATGGAAGACTCTTGCATCATTTCTGGGGAAACAAGTCCAAGTAACTAGTTTTGGTGAAGTTTTCACAGGAAAAGCTGTGGATGTGACTGAAAGTGGCTCACTCAAGATTAGACTGAGGAATGGAACTTTCAAAGAAGTAGTGTCGGGCGAGTTCACCATGTCTCAGAAATATAAACGACAGAACAGGGCTATTTAATCGCAACTCTGTAATCTACTCCAGTTGCTGACAAATACGCGCGGCGCGCGCCTGAGTTCTCCAACCAGCGGGTTTCAGGCTTACTTCCCTTTCGAGACCGACAATTCCAGCGAGTATAGAACTTAGAACTAACCTGGTTACTAATTCTAACTCGTTGGCAAGGAAACTCATGACATAGCTCTTATTAAAAGCAGTATATACAATCGTGAATGCGCTTGTTTATTCCTCAATCTTAAGATGCCTATTCTATTGGATTCTGCGTGTGCTGGAAAACTTGATTGGTTTTGTGTCCTAAACCTAAACGAGCTCGCATACGTGATTTTCGCTGCTTGTGTTAGTTGAGATCAACTGTTGAGAATCACTTGGTTCAGGGGAAAATGTTGAAGGGGTAGTCTGGATCTTTCAGTTCAGCTGGGTCCCGCTTTGTTTCTCTTAATCTGGCTTGAGCTGCCACGAGTCTAGCGATGGGAACACGGTATGGGGAGCAGCTTACATAGGTTAGGCCAAGGGAATGGCAGAACTCAACGCTGCGAGGATTACCGCCATGTTCACCACAGATGCCTACCTTGAGGTTGGGCCTGTTTTTCCTGCCCCAGTCAATGGTGATTTTCATTAGTCTACCTACTCCTTTGATGTCAAGGACTTCAAAGGGGTTATCCATGAGAATCTGCATCTCGTTGTAGAGAGGGAGAAACTTGTTCTCCGCATCCTCTCTCGAGAAAGAGAAGGTGGCTTGAGTTAGGTCGTTTGTGCCAAATGAAAAGAAGTCGGTCACGTCTACTAGACGACCGGCTCGCATACAAGCCCTCACAGTTTCTATCATGGTGCCAAACAGAATGGGAAGTTGAACATTATGTTTTTTCTCGATGTCTCCCTTGATTGTCTCTAGCCATCTGTGAACCTCCTTGAGCTCCTCTAATGTGACTACTTGGGGAACCATGATCTCAGACCGAACATCCACATTTTCTTTGATCAGTTCCGCGGAAGCTTCTAGAATTGCTCGAATCTGCATTTTATAGATCTCAGGGTATTTGATAGCCAGTCTTACACCTCGGTTTCCTAGCATAGGATTTATTTCAGTGGTTTCACGAACCCTTTGCAGAATCTCTTCCTTCTTCTCGATCAATTTGTCAAGGATGTGTTCTTCCCTGATCTCTGAGAGCGCGTTCATGACATTCTCGACTTTGAGGAGGTGTTTCTGGAGTGATGGTTCCAGAATGCCCTTGACAGATTCGGGTATCATCTCGGTCTGCCATAGACCCCGCTGCACATCTTTTAATCGTTCGATTTCCCACACAAGTAGCTCCACTGAGGGTAGGAACTCATGAAGCGGTAGGTCGAGAAGACGGATCGTCACTGGAAGTCCGTCCATTCTCTTGAGGATCATCTTAAAATCGGCTTTCTGCAGGGGTAGAAGTTTATCGAGGGCTTCCTGTCTCTCTTTGGCTGTTTCAGAAAGAATCATCTCGCGGACAATGGGTAAACGGTCAGTAGCGTTGAACATTCTTTCCGTGCGGCAGAGACCAATTCCTTCTGCTCCGAGCTTTTTCGCCCGGGCAGCATCTTCCGGGGTTTCGGCATTAGCCCGTACCCCTAGAGTTTTTATCTCATCGGCCCATTTGAGAACCGTTTTAAATTCTGGACCAAACTCTGGATCTGCAGTAGGGATCTCGCCTAGATAGATCGATCCAGTGGCTCCATCGATCGTGATGATATCGCCCACCAAAATTTTGTGGTTTTTGATGACAGCCACCTTGTTTCGGTCGTCGATCTGGATGTCTTCACAGCCTACGATACATGGCTTTCCCATCCCGCGGGCGACCACGGCCGCGTGTGAGGTCTTGCCACCTCGGCTGGTTAGTATTCCGTTCGCTTGAAAGAAGCCATGGATGTCTTCTGGCTTCGTTTCTTCCCTCACGAGTATGACTGCTTCACCCAATCGACCAAGCCGTTCAGCCTCATCAGCATCAAAGACAACTCTTCCTTGAGCAGCTCCTGGAGAGGCAGGGATACCTTGGGCAATCACCTCTGGATTAGCCTTTGGGTCGATCTGACGGTGCAAGAGCTGCTCAAGGTGTTCGGGGTTGATACGGAGAAGGGCTTCTTCTTTGGTGAGGAATTTCTCTGTCACCATATCACATGATGTCTTAACTAGAGCTGTGGCGTTCATCTTCCCATTTCTGGTCTGGAGCACATAGAACTTTCCTTGTTCGATAGTGAATTCGAAGTCTTGCACCTCGCGGTAGTGCTGCTCTAGGATGCATCGGATTCTCTCAAGTTCTTCGTACTGTTTGGGCATCTCCTTTTTCAATTGAGCTATGGGTTTAGGTGTTCTTATCCCCGCGACCACATCTTCACCTTGAGCATTGGCCAGGTATTCTCCGAAGAGAACATTCTCACCGGTTCCAGGATCTCTAGTGAAGCCGACGCCAGTTGCTGAGTCATTACCCATGTTACCGAAAACCATGGTACAAATATTGACTGCAGTACCATTGGCCATTTGAGGAGTGATCTTAAATTCTTTGCGATAGACGACAGCGCGTTTCCCCATCCATGAACTAAAAACTGCTTCGATTGCCATTTTAAGTTGTTTCCAAGAGTCTTGAGGGAATTCATGGCCAAACTCCTTTTTGATGACTTTCTTAAACTCTTTGCAGATCCTGATTAATCCTTCTGTATCCAGATCCGTGTCAAATTTTGCGCCGAGTTGTTTTTTGGTTTTCTCTAGGATTTCATCGAAATGATTGTCGTTTATCCCGAGTGCAATCTTGCTGAAGAGTTGTATGAACCTGCGGTAGGCGTCATAAGCAAAACGACGGTTTTTTGTTGCCTTTCCGAGTCCCTCTACAACTTGATCATTGAGTCCAAGATTGAGTATGGTGTCCATCATACCGGGCATCGACATGGCTGCTCCAGACCGAACAGACACAAGCAGCGGATTTTCAGCTCTACCGAAACCCTTTTTGGTCTTGTCCTCAAGATGTTTCATATACTCCATCACTTCAGCCATAAGGCTGTCGGGGAGTTGCCTGTGGTTAGCATAGTACTGCCGACAGGCATCGATTGTAATGATGAACCCTGGAGGAACTGGAAGTCCGATCTGGGTCATCTCAGCCAGGTTAGCTCCTTTCCCCCCGAGAAGTTGCTTATTCTTACTATCGCCCTCCTCAAAATCAATGACAGACTTCACTTTCTCCATAAGTCACTCATCTCAGGTTTCTATCGCTGCATCATGCTGGGTCATAGTTATCTCTCTTTGCTCCGTTTAGATACTTACACATGTAGTCAAAATACCAACCTATATTTCTGATGGATTAAAATCGCGAAGGGTCGTAACATTTGGTTTACAGCTCAGAATTTAAATGCGAATTGATTTTAGGTACATGCGCGCGCACCCCAAAAAAGAACCCAAAACACTTTCTAATTGACAAATGAACTAACTTTCATCATTGGTCAACTCAAATCGCTTAAATGTTACTTTGATTAACTCACCAATTAAAACTTGAATTTTTTACAAGTAGACTACTTTTGCATGATGAAAGAATGTTTAATTGTAAAAAACTATAATGCGCGCACGTGATGTTTGCAGGCGCCTTTAAGTTTGGGCTCCAATCTTAGCATTCTGGCGGATCCACCTCCACTTGACACCTTCAGGTGTATCAACCAGAATGACACCTTTCTCCTTAAGTTTGCTTCTCAATGCATCTGCGGTTTTCCAATCCTTTTTCTTTCTTGCATCTTCTCTCTCTTTGATCAACTCTTTTAGCGGGGAGGGTAATTCTACGCTCTTTTCCTCCTTGATCCTACTAAAAATAGCAAGAACTTTATCAAAGTCCATCATGAGATTTTTTATTTTTCTAGCCCCGACACCATCCAACTTCCCTTGGTCTGCGAGAATGTTGCCTTCCTTCACAAGATTAAAAACGACTGTAAGAGCTCCGTTTATGTCCAAGTCGTCATCAAGAGACTTCTGAAAGCCATCTCTAGATCTCCCGATCAACTCCTCGATATTTCCTCCATCATTGCTTTTGACTTCTCCAAGTCTTTCAAGGAAATCATAGAGACGCTGCAAAGCATTTTTGGCTGCGTCCAAGCCTTCAAGCGTGAATTGAAGTTGTTTTCTGTAGTGGGTTGAAATCAGCAGATATCTTACAGCGTTGGGCTCATACCCCATTTTAAGGAGATCTCTCAGAGTATAGAAGTTCTTTAGTGATTTGCCCATTCTCTCGCCTTTAATAAGCAAATGCTCGTTGTGAAGCCAATATTTTACGAATCTTTTTCCAGTAATAACCTCACTCTGAGCGATTTCATTTTCATGATGGGGAAACATGTTGTCAACCCCACCAGTGTGAATATCCAGTGCATCTCCAAGGTATTTCATGGACATTGCGGAGCATTCGATGTGCCAACCAGGTCTTCCTTTTCCAAGCTTTGTTTGCCAGAAAACATTGCCATCCTCAGTATCCCAAGCTTTCCACAGCGCAAAATCGCTAGCCTGATCTTTTCCATATTCATCGACTTTTACTCGTGCTCCAGCTTTTAGCTTCTTAATCTCCATCTTAGAAAGATTACCATAATTCCCGAATTTTGAAACATCGTAATAGATGGAACCGTCATCGCTCCGATAGGCATAACCTTTTTCAAGTAATTCCTCAATGAGCTGCACCATTTCCTCTATATGTTCGGTTGCTTTAGGATTTATGTGGGCTTTCCTTATGTGCAATAGCCGGAGATCTTCAAAAAAGGCATCCACATACTTTTGAGTATACTGCTTAAGAGAGAGCCCCTCTTTGTGCATCCCCTTAATAGTTTTGTCATCAACGTCTGTGATGTTCATAACATGCTTTACTGTAAAACCTCTGTACTCAAGCCATCTTCGCAGAAGATCCACAAAAACATAAGCTCTGAGATTTCCTATATGGGCAAAATCGTATACAGTTAGCCCACAGCTATACATGCGAACCTTGCCCTTCTCCAGAGGTTTAAAAACTTCTTTTCTTCGAGTTAAGGTGTTAAAAAACCGTAGCATCAAAGATCGCAGTATTCCAATAGAATTCTGAAAGTTATGCTTTTCTATATTAGAATACGGGCGCTTCGGAACAGCGAACTAATATATATCTCAGCTGAAGAAGCACTCTTAGGTGTTCCAGTTTGGAGATTCGGGAACCTTCAATTAAAGAAAAAATTCAAGAATTACGCAAAATCCGAGAGGACGCAAAACTCGGAGGGGGGGAAAAGCGTATTGAAAAACAGCACGCTCAAGGAAAGTTAACTGCCCGAGAAAGAATTAACATTCTTCTAGATGACAGCAGTTTCGTTGAACTAGATCCGTTTATCATCCATAGATGCGAGGATTTTGGAATGGCAGCTAAAAAAGTCCGCGGGGACGGTGTAGTGACAGGATATGGCACAATTGATGGACGTTTGGTCTACGTTTTCTCTCAAGATTTCACTGTCTTTGGAGGTTCCCTTGGAGAGATGTTCGCTAAGAAAGTGTGCAAAGTGATGGATCTTGCCATGAAAACGGGCACACCCCTAATTGGTTTGAATGACAGTGGGGGAGCACGTATCCAAGAGGGAGTTATCAGCCTTGGAGGATATGGCGACATCTTCTTCAGAAACGTTAAAGCCTCGGGTGTAATTCCTCAAATCTCTGCAGTGATGGGGCCATGTGCTGGTGGGGCAGTTTACTCTCCAGCAATGACTGATTTCATTATTATGGTTAAAGACAGCAGTCACATGTTCATTACTGGACCAGAAGTCATCAAAACGGTATTAGGGCAAGAAGTTGACTTCGAGGAGCTGGGTGGAGCTCTGATGCATATGCAAACTAGCGGAGTCTGCCATTTTATGACAGAAGATGAAGAAGAATGTTTGAAGCTCATAAAAGAACTTCTCAGCTACCTTCCATCCAACAACATGGAAGACCCACCTGTTAAAGAAATGGGTGATGACCCAAACCGCGTTGAGGATCTTTTGGAGGAGATCCTACCAGATGATTCTGACAAACCGTACGACATGAAGGAAATAATCACTGCAGTGACGGACAACGGAAAGTTCCTGGAAGTTCAGCGTCTTTGGGCACCAAACATTGTAGTTGGCTTTGCGAGATTGAATGGACGCTCGATAGGAATAGTAGCCAACCAACCTAAACACTTTGCTGGTGCATTGGATATTAAATCATCCACAAAAGCAGGTCGTTTCATACGCTTTTGTGACTCTTTCAACATTCCCATTGTTACCTTTGAAGATGTTCCAGGTTTTCTTCCTGGCATGGACCAAGAACATGGTGGTATAATACGTCATGGGTCAAAGCTTCTTTTCGCCTATTGTGAGGCTACTGTTCCAAAGATCACTGTAATCATTCGCAAAGCCTATGGAGGAGCATACGATGTTATGGGCAGTAAACACTCAGGTGCAGACATAAATTTCGCATGGCCTTCCGCAGAAATCGCAGTAATGGGTCCGGCAGGAGCTATCAATATTATTTTCAGAAAAGAAATTGCACAGGCAGAAAACGCTGAAGAAAAGAAGAAGGAACTCACTGCAAATTACAGGGAGAAATTTGCAAATCCTTACATCGCAGCTGAGAAGGGTTACATTGATGATGTAATTGAGCCAGCTCAAACAAGACCCAAACTCATTAGTGCATTAGAAATGCTCATAACCAAACGTGAAGCACGGCCCTCAAAAAAACATTCAAATATTCCACTATAGAGTGGGTTCACGAAGCTCACAACTGCTGGAAGGTATCTTAAAATATGTGCTATTAGCTGTTTACTAATCTAAAATGACTTTAAATGGGATTTCTATTGGGAGCTAGAGTAAGCATCACTGACACGACCTTGAGAGACGCGCACCAGTCTCTGATGGCGACTCGAATGAAAACTGAAGCTATGATCCCAATTGCGGAAAAAATGGATCAGGTTGGATTCTTTTCTTTGGAAGTCTGGGGAGGAGCAACCTTCGATGTTAGCATACGCTACTTAAATGAAGATCCATGGATTCGGTTGCGTGAGTTAAAGAAGCATGTGAAAAAAACATCATTGCAGATGCTTCTTCGTGGACAGAATTTGGTTGGCTATAGAAATTACCCAGATGACGTGCTAATCAAGTTCGTGGAGAGAGCTGCAGCAAATGGCATTGACGTTTTCAGAATCTTCGACGCTCTGAATGACACGCGTAATTTGGAAACTGCCATTAGAACTGTCAAGAAAGTTGGTGCACATGCTCAAGGTTCCCTCTGTTACACTATCAGCCCAGTTCACACAATCGATTACTATCTAGAAGTAGCTAGACGTTTAGCTGAGCTGGAATGTGATTCCATTTGCATTAAGGACATGGCAGGGCTCCTTATGCCTCGTGAAGCTTATGAGCTGGTTTCAGCTTTAAAGAGAAAAGTGGGTTTACCAGTTCATCTCCACTGCCACAGCACTAGCGGCACAGTCATGATGACGTACCTGAATGCTTGCCAGGCTGGAGCTGATATGTTGGATGCCGCGTTCTCTCCCTTTGCCGGGGGTACATCCCAACCACCAGTCGAAAGCATCGTTGCTGGGTTGAAGGGCACAAAGTTCGATACAAATCTTGACTTGAAATTGTTAGTGGAAATAGCAGACTACTTCCGTGACCTCCGAGAGAAATACTACGATCCTCAGGATATGATTAGTCCATTAGCTGAAAAAGTAGATACATCAATCTTAATGCATCAAATCCCTGGAGGAATGTTCTCCAACTTAATATCGCAGTTAAAAGATCAAAACGCTCTGGACAAACTCGACGCTGTTTTAAAGGAGGTTCCTCTAGTTCGCAAAGATCTTGGTTATCCACCTCTTGTGACCCCTACAAGTCAACTCGTGGGAACACAAGCAGTTTTCAATGTCTTATTGGGGGAACGTTACAAGGTCGTACCAAAGGAAGTGAAAAACTATATCAAAGGATTTTATGGCAAAGCTCCTGCACCTATAGACATTGAGATAAAGAGGCAAATAATCGGCGACGAAAAACCCATTGATTACCGTCCTGCAGATACTCTGAAACCGGAGCTGGGAAAGATTCCAAGAGAAGTTAAGGCATTCATTCGGAACGAAGAAGACAAGCTCACCTACGTACTGTTTCCAAATGTAGCTACTGAATTCTTTAAAAAAAGGGAGGAAAAGAGGGGGGAAAAATCGGTCTCAACCTCAGAAGGAAATGCATTAGAGGAAGTTGCAGCCCTAACAGTAGCGCTAGCATCCTTTCTGAAAAACACCAGTGAAGTTAAGGCAGTAATTCCAAAGAGGAGAGCTGGGAAGAATGAATTATCCCCGTGGGTTCTAGCCTTCAGAGGAAGAAACTCTTAGCATGGTGACTGAGTTTGCCTGAATATGACATTATCATAGAAAACAGAGCTTACAGAGTTGATCTTGCCAGAAAAAAGGACTATGGAGTGTTCGAAGCAAAAGTAAATGGAAGACAAGTTTTGCTCGAGTTGGAAAGAGATCAAGCCCACATGATTTTACCATCAATGATCAAAGTGGAGGGAAAAACATATCGAGTCGAACTCGAGAAAATCGTGAGGCACTCACCCTTTATACTAAAAATAAACGGCGTTTCCTTCAAGGCAGAACTAAAGAAACATGTACGAGAAACAATCACCAAGAAGGTTAATGTTGAAAAATCAACCAAGAAGCTGGAAGCAACAATCAAGAAGTCTCAGAGAAGAGAAGGAGTTGTAGTAGCGCCAATGGCTGGAAAAATCGTGTCCATCAAAGTGAGAAAAGGAGACTCCGTAAAAACTGGAGATGTTCTTTGCATTCTTGAAGCAATGAAAATGGAAAATGAAATTCTAGCAAGCAAAACAGGAAAGGTACAAGAGATCAACTTGACTGAAGGAAAGCCTGTAAGAGATGGAGACATACTCGTCGTAATAAAATAGTAATTATCCTCCTACGTTTCTGAGCCTTTTTTTCAATAACTTGGTCACTACCTCGACCTTCGCCTTCCCACGTACTCTTTTCATGATCAAACCAATGAGAATTCCAAAAGCTTTACCTTTAGTCTTTGCAATCATGCTTTGATTCTCCTCAATCAATTCAACTATTATTTTTTCAATCCGATCTTTAGAGAGCATTCTCAAGTCTAGTGCTTCAATAGCTTCATCAGAATTTGATTTCGGGTGTGTTGAAAGCCAAGTAATTATGTCTGAGATTCCCTCTTTTACAATATCTCCTGAAGCCAAGAGCTGAAACATCTTTGAAAGTTGTTTCTCAGACAAGTTTTCAACCTGAACACCATCACGTTTCAATGCCTTTAGAGTCTCTGTCAGGACCACAGCAACCAAAGTTGGGGAGATTTCGATGGACTCAACAATTTCCTGAAAAAATGGATTGAACTTGGAATCAAGAACTTGCGTCGCTAATTTCTCATTCAATCTATAATCTCTTGTAAAGCGGGACATTTTCTCCTCAGGCCACTCCGGCAAGTGACTTTCAAGGTTTTCCAATATGCTCTCGGTAATCAGGATCGGATGAACGTCCGTCTCAGGATACATACGAGCAGCTCCTGGTCTAGGTCTCATGTAACGAGTCGAACCGTCTGGCTTCGCAGCACGAGTCTCTTGAGGGACTCCCTTCAAAGCTTCCTTTGCACGTTGATTCACAGCACTCAAAGCTTCAGAAGCCTTTGCTAGAGTGGTGGCTACTAAGACTACTGCATCTCCTTGCTTTGCTTTTGTGGCTTTTTTTATATCATCTATCTCCTCCACTGTTATTCCGTAAGCTGGAAGCTCATCGGTATGAAAAATCCCACCTACACGACCCCAAAACTTGGCTCTATCTGCCATCTCAGTCCCAAACCTTATGTTTGGCATTAATTCCCTTCTCAATAAACCCCCAAAACTTGGCAGCTTGACAGCAACAACTTGATCCCCCATTTCTAAGGCATCATGGATTACTTTGCACCTTGTCTTAACAAAAGCCTTAGACACGTTAATGAACACGTCTTTTATGTCCGCTTCTTTCACCTTCCGTTTCCTAAGCTCATCATTGATTTCCAGCAGATTTATCTGGCGATGCACCTCGTTTTCGACAACAAGAGAGATGAGTTCAAGTTCTTGGACCCCCTTGATCTCCACTAAAGCTCCGCCCTGTATTGAAATGTTCAAGTCTTGGCGTATGGTACCCAAACCTCTTTTCACCATACCTGTAGCTCTCAAAATCCGTCCAATTCCTAAAGCGACTTCAGATGCTTCCTTAGGCGAGTAAATAACTGGAGCTGTTGCGACCTCTACAAGAGGAATACAAAGACGGTCAATTCGAAATCGATGTACATCATGATCCCCACCAACTTTCCTAGCAGCATCTTCCTCAAGACCAACGTGTTGAATAGCCACTTTTTTTCCTTCAATCGCGATCTCACCGCCGACAGCTACTATACAAGTTCGTTGAAAACCGGTGGTGTTTGATCCATCAATCACTGTCTTTCTCATTACATGAACTTCGTTGACTGGGCGGGTATTTAGCATAAGCGAGATGACAAGTGCTGCCTTCAATGCTTGGTGATTTAATTCATGGGGAGGTTCCTCATCCATCTCCACTAAACATGCTGTTTCCTGATCTCCTTCGTACAGAATTGTGCTACCTTTCTGGAACTCAAAAAATGCTGCATAGTCAATTTGTCCTAGTTCACTTTGGGTAGGACGTAGTTGACGTGAAAAGGTGATTTCAGGGTCTCCCTTGAAAAGCTCGGTATTACAGCCACAGAATAGTTTCTTTTCAGAATCCACCTGCTGATGTATTTCCAGTCCTACTTTCAAACCTATTTTCTTATAGTTTATGGACGTCAACATTGATCACCGATTGCTTTAATGAAATTTCGTTCTATCTGAGAACTCTTTTGTAACGTTCCGGGTAAGGAGAACTTTTGCTTTTTCAGGGTCTTTTGTTTGTCCTAGAACCCACATCATTTTAACAAGTGCAGTTTCAGGAAACATGTCTCCGAGGGATATTACACCAATCTTTGATAATTCTCGACCTGTGTCGTAAACGTTCATGTTAACTCGTCCCCATATACATTGAGAAGTCATGCCCACCAATATCTTGTCTTCGATCGCTCTTCTTAATGCTGGAAAGTATTTGCTGCTTACATGCCCTAGTCCGGTTCCTTCTAGTATAATCCCTTTGAAGCCATTATCGGCATACCATGATATGATTTTCCCATCTGCTCCAGGATGGAACTTGATTAAAGCAACTTTATCGTTAAAACGAGGTTTTAATGATAACTTTCGATTGGCATCCCGCTTACGATAGTTTCTTTCAAGCATTCTTATTCTGTTTCCTTCGAGTTTGGCTAAGGGTTCGCTGTTAATAGATTTGAATGCATCACGGCGGCTGGTGTGACATTTCCTCCCTCTAACTCCTCGATGGAAAACGATGGAATCATCAGAAACCGTTCCATGCATCGCAATAGCTACTTCTGCAAAGGGAGCCTTTGCCGCAGCTTTCACAGCTCCAATAAGGTTGACAGCTGCATCAGAGCTGGGTCTATCAGCAGAACGTTGAGAACCTACTAGAATAACGGGTATAGGTAAGTTCTGTAGGGCAAAACTCAGTGCTGCTGCCGTGTACCCCATAGTATCTGTTCCATGAGCCACAACAACACCCGTAGCTTTTGATTCAATCTGACTTGCAATATGTTTTGCCATCTGATACCAATCGCGGGAAGTGATATTCTCACTGAACTTGCTTGATAGGATTTGCGCCTCAATTGCGGCTATGTCGGAGAGTTCCGGAACGATACTATATAGATCGCTTGCTGTTAGAGCAGGTCTTACGCCGCCAGTTCGATAATCCACCCTACTTGCGATTGTTCCTCCAGTACTCACTATGACCACTTTAGGGAGAGTAAGATTTTGCTCTGGTAGAGGTGGAGTTGAAAATGTGGGTCTTTCTCCCTTACCAATCCTCTTAATTTCTGTTTCTTGATCCACTGATATACCCAAGTTGTAACCATTACTTAGCTTAATCACAATATGCTTGTGATCGTCGAATTCAGATCTCGGGATAAGCAAGCCTTCAAAGGTCTCTTTTTCTTTAAAAACTTGAATTCTGTCGCCAATTTCAGCTTTTGCTTTCTTTAGTAGAAGTAGGGCTCGACCTTTGTAACCTGGAAATTTCTCCAATTCTCAATCCTCTAGCATCTTTGACATATAGACACCGTCTTGTTTGTAGCCAAGACGAGAGTAGTATGTTTTTGTACCTAAGGCGCTTATAACTGCAACTTTTCGTTTATCATAGTCTTCTTTAGATATTCGTTCTGCTTCCGAGAGAAGGTTCGCTCCGTAGCCTTTATGTTGCCACGCATTAGCATAATGTTCACCAACTGGAACCAGAGATCCACAAATGTGAAGCTCCCGAACAATAGATGCAGACTTGAAGCTTATTTCGGGACGATGAGCTTCTTTCGAGGGTATTCGAAGCCGCAGATATCCCACAAGTATTTCTTCTGTCGGATCCTCTGCTGATATGAAGATATCGATTCCATTTGAGGCTTTTTCATTAGTTCGGAAGATTTTAATTGCTTCTGGTTTGGGTTTGATCTTGTCCTTTAGCCATTTATGTCCTGCTTCGCGGCATCTTATACATCGGCACTTCTGCCTATTTTGGCGCAATTCTTCTAAAACCAGCTGCCGAAGATTGCTTTTCTTGACTCCAGCTACGACTAGTTGTGCAGGAATGTCTCGCTGGATGCGCATTATCCGGACCCATGAAGGAACAAGTTTCTTTGCCTCAGCTATGAGGTGAACAGCTTCGCTAGTGGAGTATGGAATATATTCTCCATTCTTCCACCATTCATAGATTTTCGTGCCTTTTAATACAAGGCATGGATAAATTTTAATCATATCTGGCTTGAATTTGGGATTGGCGAAAATCTGTTTAAACCCAGCTATGTCCTTTTCGAAGCTTGATCCAGGTAGCCCAGGCATGATATGATAAAGAACCTTTAGTCCTGAATCTTTTAGGGCATTTGTTGCCTCAACCACGTCTTTTACTGTATGACCTCTGTTGAGGCTATGATAAATTGGATCATAGATGTTTTGCACTCCAAGTTCAACACGAGTAACTCCCATAGAAAGCATGTGGTCAATTTCCCGTTTCTTAGCCCAATCTGGTCTCGTCTCCACTGTAATTCCAACATTTCTAATTTTGCTTGTCGCTGCAAGTTTCTTAGCTTCTTCTAGACTATTCGTGTTGGTTCCAATCAATGCATCCAAGCATCCTTTCACAAATGCTTCTTGATAATCTATAGGAGTGCTTGGAAATGTCCCTCCCATGATTATTAATTCGACTTTGTCAACTATGTGACCGATCGCCTTCAACTGCATTATCCGACTCGTAACCTGCAACTGGGGATCGTATTGGTTCTGTATCCCCCGCATCGCTGCAGGTTCATGACCTGTATAACTTTGTGGAACACCCTCAGTAGGACCTCCTGGACAATATGCACATGGACCATCATGGGGACAAGGCCAGGGCTTTGTCATAGCAGCAATCACTGCCACACCAGAGATGGTGCGTGTGTTTTTTCTTCTTAGTAATGGTAATAGCTTTTGCTTTTCTGGAGCATTCAGAGAGAGGATTAATTCTGAATTAGGAATGATGTATGACAAGCGTTGCTTGCTGGCAATCTTCGTCTTTATTCTGCTAAGATCTTTTCTTGTAGGTTTAGGGATCTGCATGAGATTTTCAATGATCTCTCGGCAAGCCCATTTGTTCATATAATCTCAACTAACTACGTATTAGTCCTTCAAATAAGAGTTGGTTCCTTGTTCAGGTCTAGTGAATACAATCTCACCGTTCACTATTGTCATCTCAACCCTAATGTCTTTTATTTTTTCAGGAGTGACGTTGTATGGATCTTGAGAAAGCACAACTATATCCGCTAATTTACCTTCCTCAACGGAACCTTTCAAGTTTTCTTCGAAAGAGCCATATGCACCATTTATGGTGTAGAGACTAATAGCCTCATCAATACTCAAACGTTCCTTTGGAAATTCTCTATCAGCCATAGCAGCATAGATACCGAGGATTGGACTTACAGGTTCAACAGGAGCATCAGAACCTCCAATCATTTTTACACCGGAGTTCCAAAGTTTTCTTAGCGCGTAGGTCCACCTAGATCTACCTTTTCCCAAACGGTCTTCAATCCAAGAGTCCGAAACCACGAAATGAGGTTGCACAGACGCAATTACGCCAAGTTCTTTCATCTTCCTAAGCAGCTTCAGGTTGAGAACAGAAACATGTTCGATTCGGTGCCGGTGGTTCATCTTTGGTGTTCTACGCAATGTTTCCTCCAACAGTTTTAGAGCAACTTCAATTGCCCTGTCACCTATCGCGTGAATCACTAGTTGCAGGTCAGCTTCAACAACCTTTTCAACCAGTTGTCCCAGTTTCTTATGAGAGTAGAGAAGAATGCCCTTGGTTCCAGGAGCATCATGGTAGGGCTTAAGTAATGCTGCTGTCCTCGCCCCCAGTGAACCGTCTGTGAATATTTTGACACTACCGATTCTGATTCTTTCATCACCAAATCTTGGTGCATATCCCAACTTTTGAAGGGCAGTAAGCTGATTTACAGGTATTATTACATTGACCCGTAGGGGTAAGGATTCCGAGTTTCTCAATTGCTGTAGTACTCGCATTTCGTCTAATGAGTCAATAATCCAATGAGCTGTGGTTATGCCCTCCTTCACCATCTGTTCACATGCAAAGAGACAGAGTTCTTTCAGATTTTCTTCACTAGATCTTGGTATTGTCTGAAAGATTAGATTTAGAGAGTTCTCCCGAAGAATTCCATTCGGTTGACCACTAACTGGATCCTTATCAATTTTCCCACCTTGAGGGGACTTTGTTTTCTTATCGATTCGAGCTAGCCTCATAGCCATAGAGTTTACCACACCCAAATGGCCACACACCCGTATCAGAAGAACAGGGTGATTAGGTGCCACTTCGTCCAAGTCTGAACACACAGGATATCGCTTTTCGACGAGTTTGTCTTGGTCCCAACCTCGTCCTATTATCCATTGCCCTTCATTTGTTGCATCTGCATTTCTTTTGATTTTCTGCTGAATCGCGTCTATCGATTTCACACCACGCAAATTAATCCGGAAGAGGTCATTTCCCAGTGATGTTCCATGGACATGAGAATCAATGAATCCTGGAAGAACAGTTTTACCCTTAAGATCGACTTTTTTAGTCTCTTGGTCGATGAGTTTGATAATATCCTTGTTCATCCCAATTGCGATAAATTTACCATTTTTTATAGCGATTGCTTGGACTTTTCTCCTTTTAGGATCCATAGTGACTACGTTGCCGTTTGCTAAAACTAAGTCAGGTGATTCAGTATGCATAGAAAAAAGTTAGGTGCGCCTCGTAAAAAATATAGTTTTCTATGCGTGCCTGGTTATTAGCGCCTGCGTGTGGAACCCCAGTTCTGACCGGCTTTTCTTTGTAGAATAATGCGTTTTTCAAAGTTTCTTCTTGATCGTCTTATTGGTATAGCGCTTTTTTTAGGCGTGGGCTCAATCTTGGGAGTTTGATTGCGTACTTTTCCAGCTTTTGAAAGAGATCCGTGAGTTGGCATTTTTGTCTGTCATCCTTGTTGTTGAGAAGTCATTTGCCCTCTTTTAAGGGTTTCTCAGCCCCTAAACCTGAAAAGTTATTCGTTTGTACAGGGTTAGGCTTTGAACCATTTGAAGATTAGATATTCAATCTTTTTTGTTTCTATCCTAGGGACTGCTACGATGAATCTTTTTCTCACTGTTGTCGCAAGTCTTCCTGCTTTCACGATTTCGGTTGCTGTCATGACTTCTCCGCTTTTCTTCACCGTAACCATAAAAGGAGAGTGTTCACGTCCTGGTCCATGTTTATAGACTGCAAAGTCGCATCCATATTTTATGCCAGGAGTAACAATGAAGTTGTTGGCTTTCAAATCACGGTAAACTGTGTATTTTAAGTCAAAGTTATCATACAGCTTCCGAGCTCTTTTTCTGAGTTCTATCAATCCTAATTTCTTACTCTTTGATTTTTCCTTTACCTCTATGATTTTACTCTCTGCTAGGTAGAGACCTTCCATGAGATCTAGAATTAGTGGGGTGTTAAACATATCCATCTTAGGCTTAGGTATACCTAGGGGTTTGCCGTAATATCCCATTTTGTATAATTCAGAGCCTTCGTCTGTATTCCACACAACCAGAAAATTCTCGATGAACTCCACAGTAATTCGTTTTTTCATTTGAGTCTCAGCTACACTGTCCAAACGTACTGATTGGTTGCTCATCAAGAATATATAAGTAAGCTGATTTAAGCATGCGTTGCAGACGCAGGTAAGTATTTATTCAATATGGAATGCGAGTTGGAAATGATCTACATGGCGAACGACAATATTCGTGCAGCGTCTGATGCGTCCTCAGCTTTGTCAGCAGCATTTTCAAGAAGCATTGTTATTTCTCTTAGGAGAAGCATAGCTGGAATTTTAACGTCACTGCTAATTATCTTAATTTCTAACTTCCTATAAATCTCGTCAACCATCTGTTCTGCTAATTCCACTTCTTTGGCTTTCTCCAAGGTTTTTGATGAACCATAGGATAGCGTCAGAGCAGTTTCCCTAAGTCTCATAACTGTTTCCAAAACAGCATCTGAGAGCTTCATGAGCTCTTCTTTTATGTCAGTTGGCACTTTCCATTCGTGCTCCATAATAGAAAGCACCCAGTAACCGATGCCTTCGCAGAAGTCCGAGATTTCACTAACCAAATTTGTGAAACGTAGGAAGTCTTCTCGATTTATGAGTATGGCTCCTATTTGGGCGAGTTCTCTGGAAACCAATCTTCTTGCTACATCAACTTCCTCTTCAGCTGTTTTTATCTCGGAGAATACTCGTCTCGCATGAGTGATATCACTTATAGCGAAGCTATCAACCATTTGAGGGACTTTACGTGTGATATCCAATACTTTTCTAAGATGATCTTGACAAACGCTAAGAGCTCTTCGTTTTACACGTTCCTCGGTTTCTACAGGTAGGACCAATTTCTCGCCCCAGAAAATGCTTTACTGGTAGTGTGATAGTATGTGTACATTCATTAAAAAAGCTAACTAAACTGTCATTGTTGACATGTGTTTTTACCGCTAATGTGCGTGAAGTCATTCTTGTGAAGAAAGTATGTGCAAATCTGCTGGGGCATTTTCTCTAATTTTACCCGAATTTGCTTCCATGAGTCACGGTCTCTTATGGTCGCCGTTTCGTCTTTCAGTGTTTGGTAATCGATGGTAATGCATAGAGGTATACCAGCTTCATCAGCGCGAGCGTAACGTCGCCCGATGGAGCCAGCTTCATCATATTCCACGAGGAGACCAACTTCTCTGAACATTTTCTGTACAGCACGCGCTTTTTTCGGTAGACCGTTTTTAGTGACCAGCGGGAAAACTCCTACTTGTAGAGGCGCAAGATCTCTTGGAAGCATCAAGATATTCCTGTCCTCCCGTTTGCTATAGGCATATTCTAGTGCAGCATATACAAGGCGATCCAATCCAAAGCTTGGCTCGATGACGTGAGGTATGAATCTTCGCCCCCTCTCCTCAATTCCCCTACGAACGATATTCACGTGTTTAGGTAAAATCTTGAATGATCCTGCCATGAAGAATCCATTCTCTTTCAGAGAGCTTTCAACATCCTTAACTACAGCTTCCTTTAGTGCAGCGACTACTTTTGTGGAATCTTTTTTGAAAGCGGGGCCAATTTCCGAAGGAATAGGTTCAACCACTAGTTTTTCTGTACGTATTGGTTTTTCATATTCTTTAAACACTTGAAGGTCTACGCCGCTATGGCTCATATGTTGTGTCAGGTCATAGTTGGTGCGGCAGTTGTGTCCTGAAACTTCCGTCCAACCCCATCTGTGGAGAAAGATTTCTTGGTCGTATCCTTGAGATGAATAGTGGGCTCTCTCCCATTCTAGTTTTTCCACGAAACGTTGCTTATCATCTGGAATTCCAAGTTCATTGAGAAAGCGTTTGGCTAAGACCATGAAGAAAGCCTGCCATTCCTCTCTAATGAAGTTCTTTTGAAGCGCTTCTCTAACCCCTATGTTTACTGTTTTCTCCACGCCTTTTAGTTTATTCACAGCTGGAATTAGGTGGAGAGTATCCTCTTCTACTTCTTCAAGCATTGGACATCGAGATTCTTCAGGGTCGAAGAAAAACTCGATGTCAGCTATTGTAAACTCTCTTAATCTTATAAGCCCCTGTCTTGGTGAAATCTCATTTCTCAAAGCGTGACCAATTTGAACAACACCAAATGGTAGCTTCTCACGAGCTACCTCATACATTCGCTTAAACTCCACAAAAATACCTTGAGCAGCTTCAGGTCTTCCATAACCAACTGAATCAGAGTAAGGACCAATTGTGGTAGTAAACATTGTCATGAAGTATTTTGGACGCTGCAATTTTCCTTGACATTCAGGACATTTAATGTCATTTTGCTGAATTTCATTCGCTATTTCCGGAAGACCAAGCTTCTCAGTTTCAGTGTCACTCATCCCGATTTGCTCTTGAAGTAAATGGTCTGCTCGGAATTTCTTCTTACACTTCGCGCATTGTACCATGGGCTCGCGAAAAGCATCAACATGACCTGAAGCCTCAAACACTTTTCCAGGAGTCACAATGGAAGATTCCATTTCAAAAATGTGGAACGGTTCAATGAAAAACTGGCGGAATTTTGTTTCAATTCTCCTTTTGAGAATGGAGCCCAAGGGCCCATAGGTCATGAAGCCGCTGACTCCACCGTAGATTTCGTAGGAAGGCCAGAAAAAACCTCTCCTTTTAGCGATTTCACTTATGATTTCGCATTTGTCAGTTTTCTGCACTGGCTTCACTCCTTGATCAGCGCTTTATCTTACAGCTTTAATGCATCCATTCTAATAAATGCGTGATTGCATGTGCGCGTTCAAATCAGTAAGATCCTTGGAGTTCAAAAAGAGAAGGGTGGTCATATTATTCTCTTGATTTCTTTTTGGTATACTGTGATTTTATCAAGATCCTTCTTCAATTCCTGTTTTAGGTAGGCGATGTTTCTGGTCGGTGTTGGGTCAATATTTTTTGCTAACGCCAAGTATATGCTGACAAAATCACCCATATGCATTGCTGACATCATTCTTGGGAGTCTTTGTTGGCCATTTGCTTGAATCTCCAATATTCTAGAGAATTTTTCGGAAGCAATTTTTCGGGTTATCTCGATTCGACGCTTGATTTCAGGTGGTTCATCTGGATCCCTCAATAGTATCACTGAGAGGTTTCCTGTCATTGTTTCCGGTCCTTCCCAGCCTACAATTTCATTGTGGTTGAGTTCTGAAAAAGCTTCGAATCTACTTGGGATTTTGCTGTTCTCGTTGAATTGGCATTTCAAGCGACGAGCTACAGAGTTGTATTGACCGAATCCGCAAACTATAGGTATGGTATTTCCTATTTCAAGAGCAAGTCTTTTTGCCTCGTTCTTCCGTGTGGGTATATTCAGAGCGTTTTCATTAGATATGTTCTGCAAAGTACTGAGAGTTTCTTCGATTTCCAAGTCTATGTAATCTACAACATGTAGCTTCTCCATTAATACTGCCAGTGGGAAGAAGGTGTACGAGATTGCAGCGCGAGGTGCTGGGAATCCAGAAGGAATTTTCATGTGAGGGATTTTTAAATCTTGAGAAAACTTTTGCAGGTGACCGCCAGAAGATATCGCTATCACCATGCTTCGACGTCTTACTGCGTCAATAAAGGCACCTAAGGTCTCCTCTGTTTCTCCTGAGTAGCTCACAGCTATCACGAGAGATCTATCGTTAACATATGCGGGTAAGGTGTAGTCTCTTGAGACTTCTATGGGAATCAGGGCTCTGTCTCTTAGCCAATCTTTTAGGAGTTCGCCACCTATCGCTGAGCCGCCCATTCCGGCAACAACTATGTTACTAGGCTTTTCATAGTTGATTGTTAATTCCCTTGAGACTTTAATTTTGTTAGGTATGTGTATTTTTTTAGCAAGCTGTATCGCGTCTCTGCAGTAACTGGGAGTTTTTTCACATGCTTCAAGCATGTTGCTTTTGTCTATTCCCCGAATCTCAGATGGCGAATCGAGGATTGAAAATTTACTCATTATCTCACCCTTAACAGACATCATTTTCAGCTTCCAAGCTTTTAAAAGCAGAGGTAACCTAAGATTTCGAATGCGCATATACACCTAAGATCACTACTAAAGTGCGCGTTCACAAAATCTAACCACCCGTGAGAGAGAAAAGTGAAGTAAAGTGACCTCAGAACATCAGCTTTCAATAGCTATTCCAGCTTCAATAGTGACTGACATTCCACATCTCAGAGAGAAAACTTTGAGGATTGGAATGATTGGAAGGAGCGCAGCCATATTCAGCGTGGACGAAATTATCATTTATCAGGATCTGCAAAAGCAAAAACAGACAAAAGATACCAACCTTATCACCTCAATTCTCTCCTACATGGAAACACCCCAGTACTTACGCAAACATCTGTTTAAGATAAGACCAGAACTGAGGTTTGTTGGAGTACTTCCGCCTCTTCGTACAGTCCACCATCCATTATCTAGCCATGTCAAGGATTTAGTTGTGGGAGAATTTCGTGAAGGAGTAGTTATGTCATCTAATAAGAAGGGAACCTTTGTAGATGTGGGTATGGAAGATTACGCCCTGATAAGAAATAAAACACTACCGGTCAATGCTCGTGTGACAGTGAAGATAAAAAGGTTGAAGAAAACCTTGGAAGGGTACACAGTGACTCGAGATAGGGTGAGGAAGTACTGGGGATACTTCGTGACGCCCACAGAGTTAACCCTTGGAAAAGTCTTGAGAAAATATTCCTTCGATCTAACAATTGCTACTTCTAAGTATGGAAAACCCTTCCTAGAAGCGTCGAAAAGCTTAGCAAAGCGGTGGAAAACTTCTGCAAAGATTCTTGTGGTTTTCGGCGCTCCTATGAGGGGATTATACGAAGTCGCCAAGCAAGAGAAGTTAAGTTTGGACAACATTGCAGACTTCGTGGTGAACACATTTCCTGTTCAAGAAGTCGAAACCGTTCGAACTGAAGAAGCAATTCCAGTAGCATTGGGTATCCTCAGGATGTTTACTGGATAAGGTTAAAATGCTGCTCGATTCATATTGTGGCGCATGCCGTTTGACATCGTACTTCCCACTGTTGTCACTATAACTGCAATAGCGATCGTCTTGTTGTATGGAAAATTTGAGAACAAAATGAAATCTCTTTTTGAAGAAAAGGAGTTTCGCATTCGTGACTCAATCTTTCTGGTTATTGGAATGGGAATTATGGTTACGATAATCGCCTTTGCACCGCAACTAGCCATTCAGATTCTTTTCATAATAGCCTATTCATTCGTGCTGTTCTTATTCACGTATATTGCATCCGATAAGTGGTATCTAGCTGTCTTACCCCCTGCTATTTTCATAGTGCTCTATGCTTTGGGGTCTCCTTTCTGGAACTTGCTTGTACTCGACGTATTTGCAATTGTCTTCGCAGTGTTTGTTTCAATCTACATGGGTGGCTTATTCTCTTGGAAGTCTGTATTGGTGTTTGCTCTCTTGATAACTTGTATGGATGTCATTCAGGTTTTTGGGACAGGTTTTATGGGAGATGCAGCTGTGAAATTTGTGGCGCTTGAGCTTCCAGTTCTCATCAAAGTCCCTACTTTTCCATTCGAAGGAGCAATACTTCTCGGGTTGGGAGATATTTTCCTCACTGGTCTAATGGCTATTCAGCTCACTTTGAAATATGATAAGAGGGCGGGTGTTATAGCTGCTATATCAACAGGATTCGCCTTTCTCCTCTTTGAAATTGCACTGTTTCACTTGGAGTTTGCCCGATTCTTTCCCGCGACTGTAGTTGTAATCCTTGGATGGGCTGCGGGTTATGGAATAGTACGTGTGAAAAAGTAAGGTTTCCGCTTTGAGCACTCAACAATAGGTTTATTACATGAACCTTGCATTCACACAGAAACAAGTGAAGAATTATGGGGCATAGAAAAAAGAGTGCTCCAAAACGGGGTTCCTTGTCTTATTTACCCAGGGGACGAGCTGCCAGTGAAACAGGCAGAATCCGCTACTGGCCTCCAGTAGCTGAGGGTATAAAACTTCTAGGGTTCATGGGTTACAAAGCAGGAATGACCCATCTGTTTATGATAGATGACCATCCCCGATCCCCAAATTTTGGAAAAGAAGTAGATCGAGCAATCACAGTAATCGAAGTTCCCCCAATTGTGGTTTGTGCCATTCGTGCTTATATTCGCACGAACGATGGCTTGAAGACCTATACAGAAGCTTGGGTGAAAGACCCCCCGAAAGACTTGGAACGCCTCCTAACATTGCCAGACGCCTTTGACTCTGAAACATTCTTGAAAAACATCGAAGAAAAAATAGAAAACATTGTTGAGCTTCGTCTCCTGGCGATTACCCAACCAAGATTTGCTAATGTTCCAAAGAAGAAACCAGAATTGATGGAAATAAAAATCGACGGGGCACCCATCAATGAGCTATTTGAGCATGCAAAGGGGTTGTTAGGAAAAACAGTCTCGGTCACTGAAGTTTTCAAGGAAGGACAATTCGTGGATGCTGTAGCGATCACCAAGGGGAAGGGGTTTCAAGGACCTGTAAAACGTTGGGGTGTGAGGATCCTTGCTCGAAAATCGAGGAAAACTAAAAGAGGTGTCGCTTGTATTGGACCCTGGAAACCACCAAGAGTCTTATACACTGTCCCTAGAGCTGGTCAAATGGGATATCATCAACGAACTGAGTACAATAAACGAATTTTGAGAATTGGAACCGATGGCAAAGAGGTAACCCCTAAAGGAGGCTATGTGAGATATGGAATGGTGAAGGGGCCCTTCCTTTTGCTAAGTGGGAGCGTACCAGGACCAAGAAAGCGATTAATTCGACTCAGACACCCCGCGCGTCCACCTGGAGAAATACCTGCTGAGCCTCCAAAGATCCTCGAAGTTTCTTTGGATTCGCAGCAAGGATCAAATAGGAGTTAGTGTTCACAATGGGGAAATTAACATCAAACATCTTCGACCTTCAGGGGAAGAAAGTTGACAAGGTTAAGCTTCCAGGAGTTTTCAAGACTCCACTACGCCCAGATGTAATTAAACGTGCTGTCGTGACAATTCAATCTCATCGTTATCAACCTCAAGGGAGGGATCCCATGGCAGGTAAAAGAACGACAGCGGAGTCTCGAGGAGTGGGATTGGGCATAGCCAGGGTTCCAAGACTCAAGAACAGTATGAGAGCTGCTTTGGGAGTTAGCATTGTTGGAGGTTATCAAGCTCATCCACCACGTTCTGAGAAGAAAATTAAGAAGAAAATTCCCCGCAAAGAGATGAACTTAGCCTTGCGTTCTGCAATTGCAGCCACTGGGGAAAAGGAAATTGTTGCTCGTCGAGGACATTTGGTTGACGATGTTCCAGATTTTCCTCTAGTTGTTGTTGATGACATAGAAGGTTTAAAAAAGACTAAGAGCGTTGAGGTAGCTCTTCTTCAATTGGGTGTGTGGGCTGATGTCTTTCGAGCCAAGGAAAGTAGACATGTGCGAGCTGGAAAGGGAAAAGGACGTGGGCGAAGATACAAGCAAGCTAGAGGCCCCTTGATCGTGGTTTCTCAAAAGAGTGCGGTTGCAAAAGCTGCGCGGAATTTACCTGGAGTGGACGTTGCATTTGTCGATAGTTTAAATGTTGAGAATTTAGCTCCAGGAACCCATGCGGGCAGGCTTACAGTGTGGTCCCACTCAGCTCTACAACAACTAGGTAAGAAGTTTGGTGAGGTAAACTAGCCTTGAATCCCTACGACATCATTTCTTACCCAATGATGACCGAAGTGGCTAGTCGCCTACTAGAGACAGAGAACAAGCTGGTTTTCATTGTCAACTTGAAGGCTTCTAAGCCAAAAATACGACGAGCTGTTGAGGAGCTGTATGACGTGAGAGTGCAGAGAGTTAATGTCCTGATCACACCCAAGGGGAAAAAGAAGGCTTTTGTGAAGCTGCACCCTGATTTCAAAGCTGTTGATGTAGCAATAAAATTAGGCATCATTTAGTAGACTAGTTATCTGAAGGTTTCAAATTCAGGTTGCAGTAGATTTAGGTGTATTCTAATCGCGTTCAAACCGTAGTTACGTAAAGTTTCAATATAGCCACTGAGGATGAATCGTCTTAGGGAAAAATAGGCTTCTACTCTGTAGTCGTTTAGAACGTTGCCATGTTTCCTTAGCCTGTAAGACAGCTCTATGTCTTCGACACATTTTAAACGTTTGTCGAAGCCCCCTATTTTCTTAAAGGTGCTCAAGTCCACGGGCATGAACATTCCTCCACAGAATCTGTCCACGTATTTCCTCCAGTAGTTCTCAAATCCTATGAGGAATCTGCTAACTTCTTTCTTGGTTTTGGACATGAATCCTGTGTCTTCTTTGCGGGGTCCATATTTGGGTAGTAACAGCACTATATTGAACAGGTTAAAATCCTCGTTTACAAGTTCAAGTGCATTCTTCTTCAGGGAGGTATCAGCATCTAAGAAAAGCAGAAGGTCGCCCTTTGCGTGTTTCGCGCCTTGATTTCGAGCGTCTCCTATTGAAGTATCTTTTTCGGAGATTATTTTGTCGCAGTATTCCTCTGCGATGATAACTGTGTTGTCGGTGGATAAACCGTCTTTTACGATTATTTCAAAATTTCTATAGGTTTGCTGCGATAAACTCTGTAACGTAGGAATGATGTATTTTTCCTCATTTAAAGTAGGTATTATGATTGATAGCTTCTTCAAGGTTTGAGCTCCCGCTCAAGATGTGTGTATTGGCACAGTTTTACATAGATTGGAATAGGTTTTCCAGCTGATTGATGATTCCCCTGCGAAGCATGTACCAGTAGACTCTTCTCTTCAGCTTGTTTCCAGAGAATATTCCCTGAAATCTTCTCCTCCAGGAACCGTAGAAGCTGCGGTAGCACTTGTAAAGCTCCTCTTGGACTTCCTTCCTAGTTAGTTTTTCAGTGGGCATCACAGCGTGCACCATATCATAGTTTGCCCAGTTGAAATCTTCTATCCAATTTTCTTCTCTAGCTTTTCCATACAGATCTGTTCCGGGAAACGGAGTGAGTATAGCAAATATGGCGAAATCTGGGTCCAGCTTGTTGGCGAAATCCCTTAGTTCTTTAATTGATTTTGCTGAGTCCTCGCGTTCTCCTATTATGAACATTGCTTGAGCAAAAATGTCGTTTTTCTTTAAGATTTTGACTGCCTTCTTGGCATCTTCAGGAGATATACTTTTCTTGAAGGTTTCAAGGGTTGAGGGACTTGCACTTTCCACTCCTAGAAGGACCCATTGGAGACCTGACTTCCTTAATTTTGGCAGGGCATCTTCGTGTTTCACAACGTCGTCGCATCTCGCTTGAGTGAACCACATCAGGTTGTCTGAAAAATCTTTCTTGGCAATCTCATTAGCAAGTTCATGAGCTCTGTTCCCAAAACCAAAGTTATCATCTGTTAACCAAATGAACCGGCTCCCATAGGTATAATAGCAGTACTCCATTTCATCAGCGACTCGTTTTGGAGACTTTTTCCTCCAAGTTCCCATCCAGTGACTCCATTGGGAACAGTAGGTGCACCGATGGGGACAACCTCTTGATCCCTCAATCAATGCGTACGGAACGTTCATACCAGCCATAGCACTGAAGTGATATTTGTGCACTAAATCCTTCACAAAATGATACCCTGGGTAGGGGAGATCGTCCAAGTTCTTGATAAAAGGTCGGGGTGGATTGTGCCTAATTTCAGCATTATATTGAAAGGATATTCCATTAATACGGGTGTATGGTGAGTTCGTTGACTTTTTATTAAGTAGCTCCGCCAAGGTTTGTTCACCTTCTCCTCGAACGATAACATCGATTTCAGGAAAAGCTTCAAGGCTTTCTTGGGCAGTGCTCGTGAAATGTTGACCCCCTGCGACGGTTAGAACCGATGGGTTCCATTTCTTTGCTGTCTCAAGGGTTCTAGCCGCTAAGTAAGTGTTACATGTAGCTAATGCACTGGATGCTACCACATCAGGTTTGAATTTTACTATTTCAGCTTCCATATTTTTCCAATCTATTTTCTGGGCGTTGCAGTCTAACACCTTAATATCTAAGTCATTTACTTCTCTCTCCACGTAAGCAGCTAGCTGAAGCAAACCAAAAGGTGGTGGTAAATATTCTCCCATCACAAACCAAATGTCCTTCGGAGGCTCCACAAAGAGAACCCTCACACTCTACATCTCCAATCCACTAGATCCGTTAAGATGGAATAATCCCAATTTAAATGGTACTCAACAGACTTCGGCATCTCAATACTCACACTTATCCCAGGGTTGTGAGAAGGTCCCCTATTCAACTTGGATGAGGGTTTGCACTTTTTTTTCTAATAATCGCTTGAGTTCTGGTTCTCCACGAGTATATATGTCCGGGATGTTCAGAACTTCGATTTTTTCCCGTGACTCTGGATCAAACTTCAGAACTATCTTCTCGTGTTTACTTTCCATGCAGAAGATTTTGTCGGCCCATTGAATGAGTTTTTTTGATAGTTGAACTGGAGCATCATAGCTGGTGCCTGCTGACTTTGCTTCAATTCCATGGATACCATTGAACATTTCTTGAGCTGTCCTGCTCCGATCAATATTTCCTGTGCACACAAACAGAACCCTCAAATTCTCATCTCCAACATCTCTAACATCCCTTGATGTGCTTATTGTGTTTCTTAAACTTGCGCAGGCATTTATGTGGCTTACTTTTAAGCTGGAGAGATATTAGGTTTTGAGGTTTGACCGTGCACATTATCCCTATCACGACACCAATCATTAAGCCAAAAGATAATTTGGTTGATACTTTTCTGTCTGCGATCGATAAGCTGGGGTTACAGATAGAAGATGGAGATCTCTTGGCAATAGCATCAAAAGCGGTGGCGACTGAGCAAGAACGACAAATCAAGTTGTGCCGTGTCTCACCTTCAAGAAAAGCTAGGGTTTTAGCTGAAAAATATAGTTTGGAAGCTGATTTCGCTCAGCTGATTATTGAGGAAGCTGACAAGATTTTTGGGGGAGTTAAAAGGGCTGTGCTCACGTTGAAAGATGGAAACCTCACCGTGAATGCTGGAATTGACCTCAAGAATGCACGGGAGGGTCACGCGATTCTTTGGCCATTAAATACTCATCAAGAAGCTGAGACTATTCGAAGTGAACTAAGTGAAAGAACTGGAAGGCAGATAGGAGTCTTGATCGTGGACAGTGATGTAGCGCCTTTGAGAATGGGCACTAGAGGTTTAGCTCTGGCAGTGGCAGGTTTCAGACCTGTGAAGGATTACAGAAACCATGTGGATCTCTTCGGGAGAACTCTGAGGATTACTCGCCACTCTATGGCAGATGATTTGGCGTCTGCTGCTCACGCTCTTATGGGAGAATCTGATGAGAGAAAAGCGTTTGTGCTCATCAAGGGTGCCCCAGTCACATTCACAAGAGAAAGAACTAACCCGGAAGATTTGCTTATCCCCTTCGAAAATTGTGTATATGGGTCTATGCTTAAATCTTAGCCTCCAATCTTAAAGCCGTAAACCTTCAGAGCCTTCACCAATCCTGTTCCTGCCAGGGCTGAGAAAACTGCTATCAATATTCTTTCCATGGGATAGATCCATACAAGAAGAGCCCAGCTAGACTTCCATGCACTAATTTCAGAGATGAAGCTTGGCCAGTAAACACCTTCAAACATTAGGCTTCCGATAACATGACCGAAGAGGCTTGCGACGAGGGAGATTGTTCCAACTCCGAGAGTAAGTTTTGACAAGTTTTCTTCTTCCATCATAAATTCACGTGGTTTCGATTGAAACGGAGTAAACAGGAAACCGAGGCTGGCAACATGTAGCCATAAAAAAGAAGGCGCTAACCATGCAGGGCCAACAACTGGGTATAAAGCAAAGGCTAGAAAGGAGAGGAGATATGTAATTCGGCAAATCCATCTTCTATTCTTGTAAAGCATACCAGCGAAGAAGACCACAGCAACGTGAGGAAGAAAACTTATGGGGCCGAAGGGTCCGGCTTGCCATAGGAACGCGCCCATGACCCCACCCACTGTTGTGGCAAAGACACCAAGCCATGGTCCAAGTATAATGCCGATTATTGGTGCGATTATGTTCCCTGCTTTAATAAATTGCCCAGGACTCCCAATTAAGGGAAAAAGGGGCCAAGAGTAGAAAAGTAGATAGAGCGATGCAAAAACTGCAGTCAGAGCCATGTTTCTAGTTGTTATTGCTGATAGGTTCGCTTTCATTTTAGCTTTCCGCTTAACCAATCAACCTAATTTGCAAGTAAAATCCACGCATTTAGCTTGGATAGAATGGTTGACAAAGTTGGGATATGGCACCTCTTTCAGTTTTAATAGAGATTCTTGCTACTGATTTTCACTTTGCCCTTTTCGACAGTAACCCTTTCTTTAATCACCATGTTTCGTCTCCATTCCGCCCCTTTTTCGGGTCCCCCGAAGGATCCATCGGATTTGACGACGCGGTGACATGGAACTACGGGTGACAGAGGATTCTTATGGAGGGCATTGGCTACAGCGCGGTAAGATTTTGGTTTATTGATTTTTTCCGCTATTCTTTTGTATGTGCTTACTTTTCCTTCGGGGATTCTAAAAGTTGCAACTAATACATCCTTTTCAAACTGTGTCTTGTCCTTTAAGGCTTTGATAACGTCCTTTTCTGTTTTGATCGAGTCTATATCCATGAATAAATTTCCCCACACACGACGATATAATACATTGAAACTTAAGTTTTTTTTTATATTGTAAAATCAAGTTTGACTAAGGCATGTTTTTTCACGTACACTTATGTAATCTGTAAGATAGGTTTATATAATTCGTTACTGCCATACTATATTACAAATTACAAGTTACATATTGTGGTGAAATAAATGAATATCGAAGAAAACAAGAAGGGTATAAAGGAGCCAAAAGAAGACGAAAATGTGGTTATAATGGCATGTTGCCCAGAAGGCGAAGATGCAGAGAAAATACAGGAAAGGTTCTCATGAAATTAGGTGAGAAACTTGAGGGACGAAGCAACGTGGTCATGACCAGACTGAATAATGATGATCTGAAACAGATAGATGCTCTTGTCGAGGTTGAAGCCTTCAAGAGCAGGTCCGAAGCGGCAGCATTCTTTATTAAAGAAGGAATCGAAGCTCAGAAAGACCTGTTCGAAAAAGTGATGCCCACTGTAGACAAGATTAGAGAGTTAAAGGAACAAGCCAAAAGATCACTCGGGAAGGAGTAGACATAGAATAATAGAATGAGGTGTGAATATGGAAGAAGATAAGATAAGGAAAAATGTGAGGGAAGGATACGCTAAAATAGCCAAGCAGGAGCTTTGCTGCAATGTCTCATCCTCATGTTGTGATAAGTCCACAACAGCTGAAGAATTAAGCAAGAAAATGGGATACACCAAAGAAGAACTGAAGTCTATACCAAAGGGGTCAAACCTCGGGCTTGGGTGTGGAAACCCTGTTGCCCTCGCGTCCCTGAAAGAGGGTGAAACAGTCATCGATTTGGGCTCAGGTGCTGGCGTTGACTGCTTTCTTGCATCAAAGAAAGTAGGAGAAAGGGGAAAAGTCATTGGTATAGACATGACCCCTGAAATGCTGGACAAAGCAAGAGAAAATGCACGAAAGGGTAACTATGAGAATGTCGAGTTTAGACTTGGTGAAATCGAACATCTCCCGGTCGCAGATAACACCGCTGATGTGGTTATTTCAAACTGTGTAATCAATCTAGCTTCTAATAAGAAGAAAGTCTACGAAGATGCCTTCCGTGCCTTGAAGTCGGGGGGAAGAATAATGGTATCGGATATTGTTCTGAAAAAAGAGCTCCCAGCCGCTGTAAGAGAGGGAGCACATCCATCCAGCTGCATTAAGACCGCGATTATGAAAGACAAATACTTAGAGACCATTGAACAAGTTGGTTTCAAAGACATAAGAATCCTTGATGAAAGACAATATTGCTCCGAAGAGCTTGCAGATAATCCAGACACAAAGGTGATCGTTGCCAACCGTAACACAAATACTCAAGAGTTGAAGAGCATATCCGAACTAGATGAAAAATCAAAGGTGCTTGTAAATGAAGTGCTTGCTTCAACCGTGAGCATCAACGTTTCAGCAGTAAAACCTTAAAGGATGCGTAGGTTGACGAAGTTCTATATAACAAACCCTGAAAGACCAATCATCACTGTCGAGGGCACAATAAATCAGATGAGCTCTTCAACGTCATTTTTGACACTGGAACTTCAATGACAGTTATAGAGAAAAAGCCAGCTGTAACTCTTGGTCTTTGTGATAAAGCTGTGGCTTCACGAGAGGCCCACGGGGCTGGCAGTGCTCTTTCCTCATCTATGGCAACCATCGAATCGATGAAGGTTGGCGATGTTGAAGCAAAAAACCTTCAAGTAGGAGTGTCAGATTTATCAAAATTTGACGAAGAGTGGTTATATAGAAGAGTTTGCGGGAATTATTGGCTACAACTTCGTGAAAGACTGAGAGTTACCATCGATTACCCAAAACAAGAGATATTTTTGAATAAACCTGTCAAGCCTTCTAAAGAGCTCTTAAGATTTGTGGGTAAACTAGAGCCTGCTAATTCTTTATATTGGACATCCGATATGTTTATATCAAAGAATAACATATAGGATATCCGATAAATAAAAGGTGTTGAAGGTGGAGGAAAAAAAAGTCAAGGAATATGTGAAAAAAAGATACGGTGAGATTGCGAAAACTGGTGGATCTTGTAGGCCATCTTGTGGCTGCGATTGTAGATCTTCATCAACTGATGTAGCACTGCAGATCGGTTATTCAAGGGAGGATCTAGGGAATGTTCCAGAAGCCTCAAATATGGGTCTAGGATGTGGGAATCCCGTCGCCTTGGCTAGTCTAAAGGAAGGTGATATCGTTTTGGATCTAGGCTCAGGCGGTGGTGTCGACGCCTTCTTGGCAGCTAAGAAGGTTGGAGTGAAGGGAAAGGTAATAGGAGTTGACATGACTGAGGAAATGATTCAAAAAGCAAGAGCTACAGCTTTAAAATATGGCTATGAAAATGTCGAGTTTCAATTGGGTGAGATTGAAAATCTGCCAATAGAAGACAGGTCTGTTGATGTCGTCATTAGTAACTGCGTGATAAACCTGTCTCTTGACAAGAAAAGAGTGTTTAGAGAAGCATATAGAGTTCTAAAACCTAACGGAAGAATTATGATCTCCGACATAGTCACAGAAGGTGAATTGCCTGAAGAAGTTAAGAAGAACTTTGAAGCATGGGCTGGCTGTGTTGCAGGCGCACTTGAAAGAGATCAATATTTGGACACAATAAAGAGAGTAGGATTCGAAAACGTCAAGATTGTATCAGAATCAACTTTTACCGTAGATGCCACTCCAGAGCTAAAGGGAAAGATTACGAGCATTCAAGTCGAAGCCCTCAAGATCTGACACGAGTACATTTCTCTATTCTTTATCGAAGCAATGACTCCCAGCGCGCGAATTAAAAGACTTGCAGGTAAATGGGGTGAATCTGATCCACTGGGGAGATATCATCCGTAAACTCACTCTGTGGTACGGAATAGAAGAGTTTTTCATAGACGCTTACTACACATTAGATGGTTGATAGAAGGATGAAAAGCATCATTGGTTTGATCCTGATGCTAGTCTTGAGTTCTTCGGGGTTCCATATTCAGATGGGCATGACCCATTCCAACTCCACAAAAGTTGATGGCTTGTTTGTTCAGGCTCATTCAAATTCTCTTTCGTTGCCTTCAATTGATTGGAATCAATACCATAACTATACTGAAATTGTCGCAGTCTTGCAAGCCTTGAATAGCAGTTATCCAAGCATCATTGATTTGTTTTCTATTGGAAAGAGCTGGTGGAATCGGGATATTTACTGTGTGCGCTTAACAAACGAAAGTGATCTGGAACCTAAGCCTGAAATTCTTTTTGTCGGGTATCATCATGCGCAGGAGCAGATAACTGCTGAGCTTGCACTGTATTTTATCGTTTATGCAGCCACTAATTTTGGTTTGAATGAAACCATGACTGAGCTTCTTAATGGATGTGAGATTTACGTGGTGGTCGCGTTGAACGTTGACGGATTCGATTTGTTTGAGGTAAATGACTGGCATAGGAAAAACGCTTGCTTAGTAGATGAGGATTTCGACGGGTCAGACGATGAAGACCCTCCTGAGGATGAAGACGGGGATGGGTTTGTTGAAATTTTGGTAAATTACACTAATCCTCAGTTTCCCGAGGTTATCAGATTTTAAGGAGTAGATAATGATAGTGATGGGGTGAATGGTGAAGATTGGGTTGGAGGAGTCGATTTGAATAGAAACTATGCAATTGCTTGGGAAAACGGACTATCAGCTCCTTCTTCACAAGTTTATCGGGGGTCAGCGCCCTTTTCAGAACCAGAAACACAAGCAATCAGAGATTTCGTTTTGGAACACAACTTCATGTACGCGATCAGTTTGCATTCTGGCCTCGAATTCATACTCTATCCGTGGGGATCGACTTATGACCCAGCACCTGATGCTCCTAAATTTCTTGAAATCGCCCAAGAATTCTCCAACCTCACGGGAGGAACACAATATTTAATGCCTGATGAGATGGGTCAGAGCTATGGTTTGTGGATGGATTGGATGTATGGTAAAGCTGGTGTTCTACCTTTTACTTTGGAGGTATTCAGGAACGAAACTTGGCTTTACGCTCCTACTGGTGTAGGACCTTACCCAAACACTATATGGGAAGGCGGATGGAGATGGCTCGCCAATCCATTTCCAACTAATATTGAAAGTGTAGCATTGCGTTGGCTTCCAGTTGTCGTAAGCATCACAAACAGGACCAAAAATGAAGCTTTCCATAATATTGCTGTGGAAACCGTTGAATCCCAAAGAACCATTGTAGGCGAAGGTTACTCAGTGGAGTTGAATGTTTCTCTACAGAATGAAGGATATTTCCATGAAGCCTTCAATCTAACCATTTATGTGAATGCCACCATTCTTCAAACACAAGAAATCACCGTATCAGGTGGAGATTCCACTTCAATAACTTTTATGTGGAATACCACAGGTTTTGCAAAGGGCTACTACACGATTGAGACCTATGCTGAAACTATTCCAGGTGAAACGAACACTTCAGACAACAATATCGTTGATGGAGAGATTCTAGTGACGATTCTTGGCGATGTGGATGGAGATAAAGATGTAGACATCTTTGATGTAGTCGCGATAGCTGCAGTTTATGACTCGGAGCAAGGTGAACTGGAATACGTGCCAAACTATGACATAGATGGTGATGGCGACATAGATATTTTTGATATTGTGGTAGTGGCAGGACATTACGGAGACACTTGGTCAACATAACCACTTTTTAGGGAAATATGCGCGTGCTCAGACTTAGCTATGGTCAAAGATGACCGTGCGCGTTAGTCAGTCTGGGAAATATCCTTTTCTCATCAATTCTTATATTGTCCTTAGAATCCAAAGGGTCAAGAGAGAACAGAGCGCGCAAGCAAATATTTTGCTCAAAGGTGTGGACTTAGCTTAAGAGTGAGGTATGTCTTTGGAATTGATGGTGGCTTGTTCAGTATGGTGAGTCTTACATTCTATGGTGGTATAAACGAGATTGGTGGCAACAAAATTCTCCTGGAAGACAATGATGTGCGTGTGTTTTTTGATTTCGGGCAATCCTTCACAATGGGTTGCGATTACTTTGGAGGTTGGCTGAATCCAAGGAGGGTAAATGGCTTGGAGGACTATTTCGAATTTGGGTTACTGCCTAAGCTGGAGGGTCTATATGCGAAGGATTTGCTTCAATTCACTAAGATTCCCTATGTTGAGCCTCGCTTTGACGCCGTATTTCTCTCTCATGCTCATTTCGATCATGTTAGCCACATTGAGTTCTTGGATCCGGAGATTCCGATATATCTTGGGGTAGGAACCAAACTTTTTATGGAGGCAATGGAGAAAACCAGCAGTTTCTGCGATTATAGAGATCATAGATATCATGGTTTTAGAACTGGCGACAGAATCAAAGTTGGTAGTCTTGTTGTGGAGCCAATTCATGTTGATCACTCTATCCCAGCTGCGTACGGTTTTATAATCCATACATCCGCAGGTTCAATTGTGTACACAGGTGATCTCCGAGCTCATGGTCCAAGAAAGGACATGACAAAAGGTTTCACTGAAATGGCTCATAAATGCGAACCCATCGCTATGATATGTGAAGGCACGAGAATGGTTGAGACTGAGCGCAGAAAGAATCACTCTGAGAAACAAGTCAAAGAATTGAGTGACCGTGTGGTCTCGTCAACAGATAAGGCTGTATTTGTTACGCGATATAGCAGAGACATGGATCGGTTCAGGAGCTTCTACAATGTGGCAAAAAATAACGATAGAAAGATCGTTGTCTCTCCAAAAACCGCATATCTACTCAACAAGCTTGTAGACGATAAACGCCTTGATCTCCCAGACCCCTCGAAAGATGAAGACATTCTGATCTATTACAGACGGAAGAAAACTGGAGAATTCCATGAGAAAGACTACTATGTTTGGGAACGCCTCTTCATGGAAAAGATGGTGAACCACGAGTTCATACATAACAATCAGAAAGGCTTACTCATGGACCTAGACTTTAACCAGTTCACAGAATTAATTGACATAAGACCGAGTTCAGGCTGTCAGTTTATTCATAGCATGAGTGAACCCCATAGTGAAGAAGACATAGAGGATAGAATCATGCGCAATTGGTTGGAGCACTTCCAGATGCAGTTTCATCAACTACATGCTTCAGGACACATGAATAGACAACAGATTGTAGATCTGGTGAAGTATGTGAAACCTGAAAGGATCTTCCCTATTCACACAGAAAATCCACAGTTATTCCAAGAAACAGGTTGTTACCTTCACAAGGTGAAGTGTGGAGAAGAATGCAGATTAAAGTAGTTTCAACAGATACGTACGGTCATATCTTGGTAAAACGCTATTTTCTCATCGTGTTTCTGCTTGGGGCTCTTCTTGACCAGCAAGGTAGGATAGGGACAATGGTTTAACTACATCGCCTGACATGAGACTGATAAGCATATTATCAACATTCTCCATGTAACCAATACTTTCTGATTTCAAGTCTGACATGAACCTGACAAAATCCGAGTAGTTTCTATGGAGAGAAATCATAACTCCATTCCTTCCCATGCCGTTTGCACTTGCCACAAAAATCACATTCGGATTTTTCAAAACAAGGGGCTTTGCCTTTTCCTGTTCTTCCGGTGTGAGAGTTGTCTTCGCCTTTGCGCGCGCGCAGTTCATCGGGGAGCAAAGAATTTATCAAAGATTCGTCAAGAGGAGAAATACATGCTTGATGAAAAAATTCGCACGGTTTTATTAGGTCTAGCTTTTCTAACTCTCTTAGTGTTCTCCTACATCGCAAATACTGCTTTTTTCAATTCACTGAATATCTTATTTCAGAATCAACCTTTGGTTTTTATAATGATTTTCA